>JAABUQ010000308.1_pt1 | contig 113006 bp, 42 predicted proteins | sample 5560001 | NCBI WGS metagenome assembly JAABUQ01 (sample SAMN10711888, study PRJNA513371) | rock metagenome | isolation source: Antarctica rocks | place: Antarctica: Victoria Land, Finger Mt nord | collected 2015-12-18 | reverse complement strand
GGGGGCGGGCGGGGGTTCTTCGTAGGAGGAGAGGGAGACGTTGGCGCTGGCTTCGAAGAAGGATTTCCAGAATTGGGAACCGGACCAGACGGCGGCGGAGTGGGTGGCGTAGTTCTCGACGACGGGGAGGATGGAGGTTGTGACGATGCGGTGGGCGCGGGAGAAGTTGTGGTCGATTTCTGGGAGGGGAATGGCGAGGGTTAGAGGGACTGATTTGGTTGGATGGAGAGGTGGGGGATGTGTGGAGGGCAAGAGGATTGGAGTTGAAGATTAATTGGCTGAAGAGAACACACCTTGGAGGGTCAGCGTAATTGACTGTTCGAGCTTCTCGAGCTCTTCAGTCAAGGTGAGGTTGCGCTGAGAGGGAGCGACGCTGGGGCGGGACATTTTTGGTTGCGGTCTGGATTCGTGGTTATGAGAAGGGATCTCCAGTGCCGCTTGTTCGTTATCCAACAGATGGTATACAATTAGATTGCATCCCAAGCTCTGTATACTGCTACTCCTAGTTCGTCGCGTCTGCGGGGCTTTTACGTGCCATGATCTGCGGTTATTAGCGCTTTCACAACGGTTGTCGCCCCTTGGCCTTATTTTTAGATCCCCGACCCCATCTTCTGGCTAGACTGACCGTCGGTTCGGTATTCGGTCCCAACTTTGAAATCGAATCGAATTGCCAAGAAATCGAATGAAATCGAATCGCTTAAAGAAGCTAGCTTATTGCTATAATAAGTTTAGCTTAGTCGAAAAGTTACTATTTTAAGCAATTCGATTTCCAAAAAAAATTCGAGAAACCGAATCTTGACGCTCTTACGTAATATTTTCGGTTTCTCGCGATTAGTCTACTTCTAACAAGATGCTTTTAATCAACTTTCGCATTTCTTAATTTATTACTATCAAAATCTTACGTTTGATAGAGTGAACTTTGCGCTTTTAATAGCATATCTTTGATAGAATCTAAATTAACATTAAGAAAGTTATTTAATTGCAAAGTTTTGTGTTTCGAAGTGTGTCTTAAAATTAAAGATCGATATTACGCTAATACTTTTACAAGAGATATTAGAGAGAAGTTTATGCTTTAGAGAGATTTGTAGATGTCTTCAAACAATGCAAGCAATTACTTGATAACAAGAGATTTGTTACGAGTCACGTGCTAATAAGTACTATTTGTCGCGCATCGCTCTTCACAAGACAATCAAGATAATTAAAATGACTTAACTCTTGAACACCTTAAATTCGAATTAAGACAATTAAGATAATTAAGATTTTAAACATCTTAAACATCTTAAACTTCAAATAATAAAAAGATATATAGCTTTCGAACGCGACTCTTTTATGAATTGTATTCAACTTATCTTAAGTCTTTACTTATTGTTACTCTAGTTCATTGAATCATTTATGAAAATTTATTAAATATAAGATTGTTTATAGTTGCAACTCTTATTATCAAATAATTGCTTGCATTGTCTAAAGACGTTTATAAATCTCTTTAATAGCATAATTTTTTTTAAATATTTTTCACGAAAATACTAGCGTAACACTTTGAACATTTTAAGTAGACTGACCGCCGGGTCGGGAATCGGTACCAACTTTCTGACCCGGCCCAAATACTCGATACCAACTTTCTGACTCGGCCCGAATACTTGGTACCAACATCGTGACCCAACTCGAAATCGACTCGAGTCAACGATTTCTTGACCTGGCCCGATCGACTCGCCAAGCAATCGAAAATGACGTCAAAATGCCAAGATTTTCTATTTTTAAAAAAATTCGCATTATTTGAATTACTAAAAATAGTTTAAAAATAATAACGCACAAATAACGTACAAATGCATTACCTAAATGCATTACTATATAATATTATAAACAAATTAATTAAATTAATCAACTTGATTAAGTTGATTAATGCACTTTTTCAAAAATAATCTAAATTTTTCGAGTCTTGGCGAGTTGGGCCAGGTTATACGCTAAGTACTTCATACCTACTCTTTGACTCGACCCAAATACTCGATACCAACATCGTGACCCGAATTGACTTTTCGATATCAAAATCCTGACCCGACCCGAGTCTTGGCGAGCCGGGAACCCGGCTCGAACTCGATGACTCAACCCGACGCGATCAGTCTAATTTTAAGAATGTCTATATTAGATTAACGCGTCTTTATTTCGAGCAATAGCTTAACAACATTACGTCAATTCTTTGTTAATAAAGACGACAAGATAAGAATTAGCAAGTCTAACGTCTATTATGAAGATTGTATAAATCTAAAGAACTAACTTATACAAATAAATATTTATTTTATTTTTTATTTTGTTTTAGCGAACAAAAAGATAGTTTTCGCATTAACATTTTTTAGAGAAAGAGCTTAACATTGACTCAAACTAAATTTACGCAAATATTTGAAAAATTATAACGAAAACTCTCGTGCGATATTTACGAATTTCGATAATTTCAAGAAAGAGCTTCGAAGAATCTTCGAAACATTTAACGAAAAACAAATCGCAAAAAGAGTAATTTAACACTTAATTTAACGAATCTTTGCAACAAATTACGCAATAAAATTTAAAAAATATGTTAATTTTATCGAATAAAACAATGTCGCATTTATAACAATGTTTCGACAAAATCTTAAGAACAATCTTAAGAACGAAATTATGCGCGATAACAAATTCATTAACGACATATTTGATCTCATCGAAGTAGTTATCGATTTTAACGATAATGTTATGCTAGTACTTTCGTAAAAAGTATTAAAGCGAGTTATACTATTAAAGAGATTTGTAGACGTCTTTAGACAATGCAAGCAATTACTTGATAACAAGAATTGCAACTATAGACAATCTTATATTTAATAAATTTTCACAAGTGATTCAATAAATCAAAGTAATAATAAGTAAAGACTTAAGATAAGTTAAATACAATTCATAAGAAAGTCGCGTTCGAAAGTTATATACTTTTTTATCATTTAAAATTTAAGATGTTTAAGATATTTAAAATCTTAATTATCTTAATTATCTTAATTCGAAATTCAAGATACTTAAAGATCAAGTTATTTTAATTATTTTGATTTTGTTAATAAATTTTTTTTTTGATTATCTTGTGAAGAGCGATGCGCGATAAATAGTATCTATTAGTACACGACTCGTAACACTATTTTCTCTCTTCAAGAATTGTTGTTTCGAAATTATTTATTCTTTCTTATTATGTTAATCAAGCTAATTATTGAACAACGTCGCAATTTCGTTGCTAATCGTCGCTATAAGTACGCTTTTCTTACAATGCGTTCTTGTTGAATTTGTGTCGCATTTAACGTATCTTGTCGAGTAAATAAAGAATATCTTAAGTGTAAAAAGTGTTATCGAAAAAATTAAAAATGCGATTTGGCTTCTAATTATTAAGAAATGAATAAAATTATTCAAAAGACTAAAAAGCTAAATGATGAAATAACGAAATTGCGTCTAAGAATTGCGCGAAAGACGAAACAAAGAAAACATTAATTTTGTCGTTTGAAAAATATAAATAATGCGAAGTCGAAAAATATTCTAAAGATTAAGAAGAGTAAGAAAGAAATTAAATGTATTGAAGAGACGTTCGAAATTCTATTTGATATTATTATCGATTCTTCATTGTTCGCTTCTTTGTTTCTTAATGTTTTGTTAACTTATATAAATGATTTTGTCGCTAACGAAATCGTCGTAACTTGTTAAAGCATTTTTTCAAGTTCTTAAGTAACTCTTATGTATTTTTGAAAATAAAATATTCTTTTTACTTAATAAGATATTTTTGATTTTTTTGTTATAAAATTTTCTTAATCTTATATTGTTTTTCTTTTTGTAAATGAAAATAAAATGTGTTCTATAAAGACGTAATTGAATTCGTTAATTTCAACAATAAAATATAAAATACTAAAAATACTTTGACGTTCTTAAGTAAGTCGAGTTCGTAATTGATTAATCTCTTTATTTTTTTAACGAAAAACGATTTAATTTTAACATAATTTAATTTTTTGCTTAACTTTCTTGTCTTAAGATTTTTTGTAAAAAGATATATTTTATTTTTTTTCTTTAATTAAGATGTCGTTTTTCGTTTTTTGTTTTAATATTTGATTAATTTCTCTTATATCTTTGAGATATTATCGTGTATTTTTTTCAATATCGCTACTCTTTTTATAACTAATTGTGTTAACAAATGTTTTTGTTCTTTTTCGAAAAAATTAAATTCTTTATTATAGTTAACAAAGAATAAAATTACTTTAATAATATTCGAAATCTTTGCATTTAATGTTAATTAAATTATAAATAAAAGTAATATTTAATTATTATAAGTATTGTTGACGTAATGTCTTAAATATTGCTCTAGACTCTAATTTGTTCGCTTTGTTTGTTCATTCGTAATTAAATAATAAACAATGAACATTCTAAATCTTGTTTCTAACATTAATAGAAGTGTTTTTCAACAGTTAGATGTGAAGAGTTTGTCTCTATTACTAGTTAATTTTTTAAGTATATTGTAATATTGTATAAGTCGATTCAATACAATGTATTTTAATTGTTCTACTATAAACTTTTTCTTACATGCAATAATATGTGAATACTTGATAAATTTGTTAATCATTATTAATATCGAGTTATATTTGTCTTTAATTGCTAAATTCGTTAACTTAAGCAACTTAATAATAAAGTTTATTATAACTTTATTTTATAGCAATTTAGATAATTTCTAATATTGAATTTCGTCATAGTTCGCATATGTATTATGTTTGTTTTGTTAATAACTAAAACATCGTTTAATGTATATCTTAACAACTTGTCTTATTTAAGAAAACTAATAATTTTAGCGTAAAAGTTAAAGAATTTTAATTACTTTCGAATGCTTTTGCAATGATTTATCATAATATTTCTTTATACATTTGTCGATTTTATTGATAAATATTTGAAGTTTTTCTTTTTTTATTAAATTTTTTTTTATTGTCTCTAAGTATTCGTAAAATAGCATTTAACTCGTATTTATTTATTAATAATAATTCGTTTTTGTTAATTTTAAGTATATTGTGATTGAACGACTTTTTCGTTTTTATATAATTATTTCTTTTGTTAAATGCGTTTGCTTTGTCGTTATCTTTGTCTAATGTATATTATATTTTAAACTTGTATTATTCGAATCGCTCTAATTATTGCATTTGTCTTTTATTAAATTGTTTAATAATAATAAAATGTAAAAGATTTTTATAATTTGTGAAAATTGTAAGTTTTAATAATTTTTCGATGTATACTTTTTATAATTTTAAAGAAACTACAATAGCGAGTAACTTCTTGTCGTAAATATTATAATTTTGTTCAATTAACAAAAGTTTTTTCGAAAGATATATTATTAAGTGTTATATGTTTTCATGCTCTTAATTAAAGCATGCATCAATAATTAAATTTAATGCGTTAATTTTAATTTTGTTTAACAATTGTGAATCGTATATCTTTAGTATTAAATTTTTTAAGCATTTTAATTTAAGATTTTAAAATAATTTTTTTTTATTAATTTTTATATTTATGACGTTTTCTTTTTCGTAAAATTCGTTAATAATATTGCATTAACGAAGTAGTTTTTAATAAACTTCTTGTTGTAATTTATAAAATCTAAAAAGAATTAAATTTTTTTAACATTAATAAATAATTTTTATTCTTTAATTGCTCTTAGCTTTTTGAAATTTATGCGTACTTTATGTCGTTCAACGACAAATTTAAGAAAGTCAACTTCTTCTTAATGAAATTCGCATTTCTTTAATTTAAGATGTAAAATTTTTTAATTTAGATATTTTAATATTTTAAAAACATAATTTACATATTCTTTTCAAATATTTAAGTAAATTATAATGTCGTTCAAGTATGTTATAACAAATCGATTTAGATATTGTTGTAATATATCATTAATTATTTCTTAATACATCGTTAAGACGTTCGTAGATTCGAACGACATTATTGTGTATTCGTATAGTTTATATCGTATGCGAAAAATTGTCTTTTATTTTATTTTTATTTTATTCTAATCTAATTGTACGCTTTTTGTAAATCTAATTTAATAAAGTACTTTACTTCGAATAATTAATTTTAAAATTCGCTAATGTTAAGTAATAAATATCGATTTTTATCGTAATATTGTTTAACTTTTAATAATTGACACATAAACGAAAAATTTCGTTCTTCTTTAATACAAAGAGAATCGAATATTCTATCTATGATTAAAATTTTTTTATAATTTTTTTTTTCGTTTTTTATCAAGTATTCGCGAAGAGTTTTTAGCTTTTTTTCGAATAAAATATATATAAATTCAAATGTGAATTGCTTATTTAATTCGAGTCTAATTTCGTAATTTTACGATTAATGTTTAGATAAAATTTCGATCGTTTTCTTTTTTTGAAACAAATGTTTTTAATTGTTGTATATTCGTAATATGTGCTTTAGCGATTCTTTCGCTATATTAAATAGTTTAGAATTCTTAAAAAATTCATAATTTTTTTCATTTATTTTAACTTTATAATTTAATTAATCTTTATTAATGGTTGTTAAATCAAATTTTATTAAATCGTTTTTTTGCGAAAATGGAAATTCGTTATTTGCGATTAAATTTCGATTTAATCTTTTATCTATTATCGAACGTTATTAATGCGTAAACTAAATATAAATTGTGTAATCACATCGTGCGAATCTAAGTACTTATATATTTTAATTAATTTTTAAATTGTGTTGCTTTAATCAAAGCATTTCTAGAATAATATCGTAAATAATTATTTTCACTATATTAAAGATTAGTTTCTCGTGATGTTGCTAAATAACTATCGATAATAACTTCGTTTCTTTGTTTACTTTTTCATTTCTTGCGAATAATAAATTTTTATTTACAATTACTAGATTGTAAGTGTTAAACTTCTTTTAAATAAAATATTTTTCTCTCTTTACAAAAGCTTTAGTTATAAAATTATTTATTGTATTAAAATCGATCATTGTTATAAGTTGACAATCGTTGATTTTAATTAATGTGATAAAACATTGCGCATACGCTATTAAGTTTAGTTGTTGCTATTAAGCTAACATATTGCATTTCTTTAATATGCTTTTTATTAAAAAATTTGAATTTTTTTTTGCTCTTGTGTTGTAACTTCTACTTTAAACGTTTATTTGCGCTAAGTTTCTTTTTGTTGCTAGATTGTTAACTTTAACTTTCTAAAGAATTAATTAGTTTTTTTTTTTTTAGATAAGTTTAACATAAGTTGTTGTAATAAATTGTTTAATTAAGACTTGCGTATGCTATAGAATCTAGTTATTTCATTATAATGTCAAATATGTTCTTTTTCGTAATAACATTGTTTTTTAGCTTCTTTTCGCATTCGTTTACGATCTTCGATAAACTAACTAAAGTTTCGAAATAATTCGTGATGTTTTTTATGCATTCGTGAAAGTTCTTTTAATTATATTTCTCGTTTAAGTCGATAACTAAGCTATAAGATTCGATAATTTTCTAAAGTGCTTAATTGACTTTTTGCATAAATACGAATGTTTTATCTAATGATGTTTCATTTAGAATTTTCTATAATTAATTTGAGTTTTTTATCAAATAATAATCGTCGTTTAATTTAGTTTTAAGAATGTTCGTCTTTGTGTTAATTTGCTTCTTAATGTTGTTTTAACGATTAAATATCTCTCTTAACATAACATTAATTTGTCAACGATTTATTAAGTTTCGTAATTGACAATCTCTTGCGAAGTGATTCGATTTGTCACATAAATAGCACGTTTTTTAAAATTTGTTATTTTGCTTTTTTCTAAAGTTTTTCTCTTTGCGTTACTAAATAAAATCTAATTTTATAAATGCAAGTTCACAATAGTCTAGATTACTATATCTCTAATTAGAACGAAATTCTATCTAATAATATTTAATGATTAATTCAAAGAAAATTCTTGCTCTTTCGTGAAATTAATTGTATCGTTTTTTCATAGCTCTTTTATACAATTTGTCGTCGAAATTGATAATTACTTCGATAAAATCGAACATGTCGTTAATGAATTTGTTATCGCACATAATTTCGTTCTTAAGATTGTTTTTAAAATCTCGTCGAAATATTGTTATAAGTGTAACATTGTTTTATTTAATAAAATTAACATACTTTTAAAATTTTGCTACGTAATTCGTTACAAAGATTCGTTAAATTAAGTGTTAAATTTTTTTTTTTGCGATTTGTTTTTCGTTAAATGTTTCGAAGATTCTTCGAAGATTCTTTTTTAAAATTATCGAAATTCGTAAACATTATACAAGAGTTTTTGTCATAATTTTTCAAATACTTACGTAAGTTTAACTTGAATTAATGTTAAACTCTTTCTTTAAGAAATATTAATGCGAAAATCGTCTTTTTGTTCGTTAGAACAAAATAAAAAATGAAATAAATATTTACTTGCATAAGTTAATTTTTCAAGTCGATATAATCTTCATAATAGACGTTAAGCTTATTAATTCTTATTTTGTCGTCTTTATTAATAGAGAATCGACGTAATGTTATTAAGTTATTGTTTAAGATAAAGATGCGTTAATTTAATACAAACATTCTTAAAATGTTTAAAGTGTTATGTTAATACTTTCGTAAAAGATATTAAAGCGAATTATATTATTAAAAAGATTTGTAGACGTTTTTAGACAATGTAAGCAATCATTTGATAATAAGAATTACAATTGTAAAAAATCTTATGTTTAATAAATTTTCATAAATGATTTAATAAATCAAAGTAACAATAAGTAAAGACTTAAAATGAGTTAAATACAATTTATAAAAGAGTCGCGTTCGAAAGCTATATATTTTTTCATTATTTAAGATTTAAGATATTTAAGATGTTTAAGATTTTAATTATCTTAATTATCTTAATTCGAAATTCAAGATGCTTAAGAGTTAAGTTATCTTAATTATCTTAATTTTATTAATAGATCTTCTCTTTTTAATTATCTTGTGAAAAACGATGCGCAACGAATAGTATCTATTAACACGCGACTCGTAATAGATAAACTATATGAAAAAGTTATAAAAAAGCGATACAATTAATTTTACGAAAAGACGAGAATCTTCTTTGAATTAACGATCAAATATTAGCAAAAAGAATTTCGTTCTAATTAAAAGTACAATAATTTAAACTATTATAGACTTGCATTTATAAAATTGAATTTTACTTAACAACGCAAAACAAAACTTCAAAGAAAAGTAAAATAACAAATTTTAAAAAACGTAATATTTATGTGATAAATCGAATCACTTCGCAAGAGATTGTCGATTACGAAACTTAATAAATCGTCAACAAATTAATGTTATGTTAAGAGAAATACTTAATAGCTAAAACAACATTAGAGAGCAAATTGACACAAAGACGAACATTCTTGAAACTAAATCGAACGACAATTATTATTTGATAAAGAATTCAAATTAATTATAAAAAATTCTAGATAAAACATTATTAGACAAGATTTTCGCATTTACGCAAAAAGTTAATTAAGCATTTTAAAAAACTATTAAATCTTATAATTTAATTATTGACTTAAACGAAGAATATAATAAAAAGAATTTTCACGAATGCATAAAAGATATTACAAATTATCTTAAGACTTTAGTTAATTTATCGAAGATTGTAAACAAATGCGAGAAAAAACAAAAAAACAATGTCATTATAGAAAAGAACATACTTAATATTACAATAAGACAATTAAATTTTACAATATACGCAAGTCTTAATTAAACAACTTATTACAACGATTTATGTTAAATTTATTTAAAAAAAAAGAATGAAATTAATTGATTTTTTAGAAAGTTAAAGTTAACAATTTAGCAACAAAAGAAAGCTTAGCGCAAATAGACGTTTAAAGCAAAAGTTACAACGCAAAAGCAAAAAAAAGTTCAAATTCTTTAATAAAGAACATATTAAAGAAATGCAATATGTTAGCTCAACAATAACAACTAAACTTAATAGCCCACGTATAATATTTTATCACGTTAATTAAGATTAATGATTATTAATTCACAACAATAATTAATTTTAATACGATAAATAATTTTATAACTAGAGCTTTTGTAAAGAGAGAAAAGTACTTTATTTAAAAGAAGTCTAACGTTTACAATCTAGTAATTATAGATAAAAATTCATTACTCGCAAGAAATGAAAAAATGAACAAAGAAACGAAATTATTATCAATAGTTATTTAGCAACATTACGAAAAACTAATTTTTAATATAGTAAAAATAATTACTTATAATATCGTTCTAGAAATGTCTTGATTAAAGTAGCATAACTTAAAAGTTGATTAAAATATACGAATACTTAAATTTGTGCAATGTGATTACACAATTCACATTTAATTTACGCATCAATAGCGTTTAATAATAAATAAAAAATTAAATTAAAATTCGATCGCAAATAACAAATTTGCATTTTTGCAAAAAAACAATTTAATAAAGTTCGACTTAATAAATATTAACATAAATTAACTAAATTACAAAATTAAAATAAATGAAAAAAATTGGGAATCTTTTAAGAGCTCTAAACTATCTAGTATAGCGAGAAAATCGCTAAAGTATATATTACGAATATACAACAATTAAGAGCATTTATTTCAAAAAGAGAAAACGATCAAGATTTTATCTAAATATTAATTGTAAAATTACGAAATTAAATTTAAATTAAACAAGCAATTTACGTTTAAATTTATATATATTTTATTCGAAAAGAAGCTAGAAACTCTTCGCGAATATTTAGCAAAAAACGAATTTTTTTTTATAAAGAAATCTTAATTATAAGCAAGATATTCGATTCTCTTTGTACTTAAAAAGAACGAAACTCTTTATCTATATATTAATTATCGAAAGCTAAACAATATTACAATAAAAAATTGATATTTATTATTTAATATTAACGAATTTAAAAACTAATTATTCGAAGTAAAGTATTTTATCAAATTGAATTTACAAAAGCGTACAATAAAATAAAAATAAAAATAAAGAAAGAATAAAAAACAACTTTTCGTATACAATATAAATTATACAAATATACAATAATATTATTCAAATTTACGAATGTCTTAATAATGTATTAAGAAATAATTAATGATGCATTACGACAATATTTGAATCAATTTATTATAATATATTTGAACGACATTATAATTTACTCAAATATTTTAAAAAAACATGTGAATTATATTTTCAAAGTATTAGAATATTTAAATAAAAAAAATCTACATCTTAAATTAAAGAAATGCGAACATTATCGAAAAAAAATTAATTTTCTTAAATTTGTCATTAAACAATATGAAATACGCATAAATTTTAGAAAGCTACGAACAATTAAAGAATAAAAATCATTTATTAACGTTAAAAAAGTTTAATTCTTTTTAAATTTTATAAATTACAATAAAAAATTCATTAAGAGCTACTTTATTAACGCAATATTATTGACAAATTTTACGAAAAAGAAAACGTCATAAATATAAAAATTAACAAAAAAAATTATTTTAAAATCTTAAGTTAAAATGCTTAAAAAAATCAATATTAAAGATATACAACTTACGATTGTTAAATAAGATTAAAATTAACGCGTTAAATCTAGTTATTAATGCATATTTCAATTAAAAATATAAAAATATATAAAATTTAATAATATATCTTTTAAGAAAACTCTTGTTAATTAAATAGAATTATAATATTTATAATAAGAAGTTATTCGCTATTGTAGTTTTTCTAAAATCATGAAAAGTATACATCGAAAAATTATTAAAATTTACAATTCTCACAAATTATAAGAATTTTCTACATTTTACTATTATTAAATAATTTAACAAAAGACAAATGCGATAATTAGAACGACTCGAACAATACAAGTTTAAAATACAATATATATTAAACAAAAATAATGACAAAGAAAACGCACTTAACAAAAGAAATAATTATATAAAAACGAAAAAATCGTTTAATTACAACATACTTAAGATTAACGAAAACGAATTATTATTAATAAATAAATACGAACTAAATGCTATTTTACAAATACTTAGAAACAATATAAAAGAGTTTTTAATAAAAAAAAAACTTTAGATATTTATTAACAAAATCGACGAATACATAAAGAAACATTATGATAAATCACTACCAAAACACTTGAAAATGATCAAAATTCTTTAGCTTTTACGCTAGCATTATTAATTTTTTCCAAATAAGATAAATTATCGAAATATACATTAAACGATGTTTTAGTTATTAACAAAACAAACATAATACATATGCGAACTACGACGAAATTTAATATTAGAAATTATTTGAATCGTTATAAGATAAAGTTATAATAAACTTTATTATTAAGTTGTTTAAATCGACGAACTTAACAATTAGAAACAAATATAATTCGATACTAGTAATAATTAACAAATTTATTAAATATTTATATATTATCGTATGTAAAGAGAAGTTTATAGCAAAACAATTAAAATACATTGTATTAAATCGACTTATACGATATTAAAATATATTTAAAAAGTTAATTAATAACAAAGACAAACTCTTTACGTCTAACTATTAGAAGATACTTTTATTAATATTAGAAACGAAACTTAAAATGTTCATTATTTATTATTCGATTACAAATAATTAGATAAAGCGAACAAACTAAAGTATAAAGCAATATCTAAGATATTACGTCAACAATACTTACAATAATTAAGTATTACTTTTATTTATAACTTAATTAACACTAAATGCAATTTTTTTAAATATCATTAAAATAACTTTATTATAACAAAGAATTTAATCTCTTTAAAAAAAACAAAAGCATCTATTAACTTAGTTAATTATCGAAAGAATAGCGACATTGAAAAAGATACACAACAATATCTTGAAAATGCAAAAAAAGTTGACTAAGTATTAAAATAAGAAACGAAAAACAACGTCTTAATTAAAGAAAAAAAAATAAAATATATCTTTTTACGAAAAATCTTAAAACAAAAAAATTAAATAAAAAATTAAATTATGTTAAAGTCGAATTGTTTCTTATTAAAAAGACAAAAAAATTAAATTAATTACGAGTTCGACTTACTTAAGAACGTTAAAGTATTTTTAATATTTTATATTTTATTGTTAAAATTAACGAATTTAATTACGTCTTTATAGAACACATTTTATTTTCACTTACAAAAAAAAACAATATAAAATTAAGAAAATTCTATAATAAAAAAATAAAAAATATTTTATTAAGTAAAAAAAAATTATTATTTTCAAAAACACATAAAAGTTACTTAAGAATTTAGAGAAATGTCTTAACAAATTGCGACAATTTCGTTAACGACAAAATCACTTATAAGAGTTGACAAAGCATTAAAAAATAAAAGAGCGAACAATGAAAAATCGATAATAATATCGAATAAAGCTTCGAACGTCTTTTTAATACATTTGATTTCTCTTTTGTCGTTTTCGATCTTTAGAATGTTTTTCGATTTCGTATTACTTATGCTTTTTAAACGATAAAATTAGTATTTTTTTTATTTCCTCTTTTGCGCAATTCTTAGACGCAATTTTATTATTTTATTATTTAATTTTTAATTTTTTAAATAACTTTATTTATTCTTTAATAATTAGAAGTCAAATCACATTTTTAATTCTTTCGATAACACTTCTTACACTTAAAATATTTCTTATTTATTTGACAAAATACGTTAAATGAGACGCAAATTCGACAAGAACGCATTGTAAGAAAAACGTATTTATAGCAACGATTAACAACGAAATTGCGACGTTGTTTAATAATTAACTTGATTAACATAATAAAAAAGAATAAATAATTTTGAAACGAAAACTCTTAAAGAGAAGAAATAATATTACGAGTCGCATGCTAATAAGTATTATTTGTCGCGTATTGTTCTTCACAAGACAATTAAAAAGAAAAAATCTATTAATAGAATTAAAATAATTAAGAAAACTTAATTTTTAAACATTTTAAATTCGAATTAAAGTAATTAAGATAATTAAGATTTTAAGCATTTTAAACATCTTAAATTTTAAATGATAAAAAAATATATAGTTTTCGAACGCGACTTTTTTATGAATTGTGTTCAATTTATCTTAAGTCTTTACTTATTGTTACTTTGATTTATTGAATCACTTGTGAAAATTTATTAAACATAAGATTGTCTATAGTTACAATTTTTGTTATCAAATAATTGCTTGCATTGTCTAAAGACGTTTACAAATCTCTTCGATAACATAATTCTTTTAATATCTTTTACGAAAGTATTAGCGTAACAAGATTATAACTTTGTAGTCGTAACAATAAGTTAAAACTTAAGATAAATTAAATATAATTTATAAGAGAATCGTGTTCGAGATCTATATACTAATAAAATCTCTTTATATTTAAAATGTTCAATATATTTAGAGTCTAAGCTTACTAAATCTTCTAAATATTTGCTTAGTATATTTAGTTATCAAGATTATTAAGTATGCTAAATCTATATATATTTATATTTTGTACTACAAAGTTCTAAAAACTTCTTATATTAATTTAGTTCTAAATAAAATTGTAATACTATTTTTCTTTTTAAGTGCTTTTGTTTCGAAAGCACATTTTTTCTTCTATTATATTTAAGACATTTGCAAACTCTATTCGTCGACTTAATGCTATCGCAAAGAGAGAATAAATAAGTTGTTATATTAAGATGCGCTCTTGCAATTTCTATTTTAATCGAGATATTAAGTGCTTAATTATTAAGAAGTTTTTTTGCTATATCGAATGTAAGCGCTTTAATCAAAAGTATAATCTAATTTCTTCAAATAAAAAGATAAATAAGACAATAAATATTGTTAAGAAGCTAAATAACAAAATTCTTAAATTTTGAATAAAAGTTTATTGTTTAAAAAAGTAATGCAAATATTAATTGCAAAAGTTAAAAGCAATAAATAATATAAAAGCGCAAAATATTTTAAAGTTAAAGATAAACAAACAAGAAAAGAAGAAAGAGCAAACTAACTAGTACACTATTTTGCTCTTAACAAAGAATTCTCTAATTTTAATTTTGCTTTGTTTAAGATATTTTTTTGAATTATAAATGAGCTTTTGTAGAACTTTCTTTTTAAGCTAGTTTTTGCTAAAACTTCTAAATAAAATTATAGCAATTATTAAGATTCTTCTTTAATTCTTATATATTCTCTAAAATAGAATAATATTTTTACTTAATAAAATAGTTTTGATTTTGCTTTTTTAAAATTTGCTCTACTTTATATTTGCTTTCTTTTTGAACTTTATAATAATTTTTTTTTATATAGATATACTAAAATCGATTAATTTCAACAATAAAATATAGAATACTAAAAATACTTTAACATCTCTAAGTAAGTCAAGTTTGTAATTAATTGATTTCTTTGTCTTCTTAACAAGAAACAATTTAACTTTAATATAATATAATTTTTTGCTTAATTTCTTTGTCTTAAGATTTTTTGTAAGAAAATATATCTTATTTTTTTTCTTTAGCTAAGATATTATTTTTTGTTTTTTGTTCTAATATTTAAACGATTTTTTTTGTATTTTTAAGATGTTGTTGTATATTTGTTTTAATATTGTTATTTTTTCGATAATTAACTAAGTTAATAGATGTTTTTGCTTTTTTTCAAAGAGATTATATTTTTTGTTATAACTAACAAAGAATAAAGTTATTTTAGTAATATTCGAAATCTTTGCATTTAATGTTAATTAAATTATAAATAAAAGTAATACTCAAACTGCTATAAGTATTGTTAACGTAATATTGTAAATACTATTTAAGACTTTAATTTGTTCTTTTTGTTTAATTATTTGTAATCGAATAATAGACAATAAATATTTAAAGTCTTGTATCTAATATTAATACAAGTATTTTTTAATAATTAAATATAAAGAGCTTGTCTCTATTACTAATTAGTTCTTTAAATATATTATAATATTGTATAAGTCGATTTAATACAATGTATTTCAATTTTTTTACTATAAATTTCTCTCTACATACAATAATATATAAATACTTAACAAGTTTGTTAACTATTATTAGTATCGAATTATATTTGTCTTTAATTGTTAAATTTGTCAACTTAAATAACTTAATAATAAAGTTTATTGTAATTTTATTCTATAGCAATTTAAATAGTCTCTAATATTAAATCTTGTTATAACTTGTATATATATTATATTTGTTCTACTAATAACTAAAATATTGTTTAATATATATCTTAACAACTTGTCTTATTTAAAAAAACTAACAATACTAATATAGAAACTAAAGAATTTTAATTACTTTTAAATGTTTATGCAATAATTTATTATAATATTTTTTTATATATTTGTCGATTTTGTTAATAAATATTTAAAGTTTTTCTTTCTTTACTAATTTTTTTTTCTTATTGTTTTTAAGTATTTTTAAGATAGCATTTAGTTTGTGCTTATTTGTTAATAATAATTTGTTTTTATTAATTTTAAGTATGTTATAATTAAATAATTTTTTTGTTTTTATATAATTACTTCTTTTGTTAAGTGCGTTTGCTCTATTATTATTTTTGTCTAATATATATTATATTTTGAACTTATATTGTTCGAGTTACTTTAATTATTATATTTGTTTTCTATTAAGCTATTTAATAATAATAAAGTATAAAAGATTCTTATAACTTGTAAAAATTGTAAGTTTTAATAATTTTTCGATATATACTTTTTATAATTTTAGAAAAACTATAATAGCAAGTAGTTTTTTGTCGTAAATATTATAATTTTGTTCAATTAATAAAAGTTTTCTTAAAAGATATATTATTAAGTATTATATATTTTTATGCTCTTAATTGAAGTATACATTAATAACTAAATTTAATATGTCGATTTTAATTTTACTTAACAATTGTAAATTTGTTACGCTAATACTTTCGTAAAAAGTATTAAAAAGAGTTATGCTATTGAAGAGATTTGTAAGCGTCTTCAAGCAATGTAAGAAATCATTTGATAACAAAAGTTGTAACTATAAACAATCTTATGTTCAATAAATTTTTATAAATGATTTAATGAATTAAAGTAACAATAAGTAAAGACTTAAGATAAGTTAAATACAATTCATAAAAAAATTGCGTTCGAAAACTATATTTTTTTTTATTTAAAATTCAAGATATTTGAGATGTTTAAAGTCTTAATTATTTTAATTATTTTAATTCGAATTTAAGATATTTAAAAATTAAGTTATCTTAATTATTTTAATTCTATCGATAGATTTTCTCTTTTTAATTGTCTTGTGAAGAACGATGTGCGACAAATAATATTTATTAGCATGCGACTCATAACATTATTTTCTCTCTTTAAGAATTTTTATTTCGAAATTTTTATTTTATTTTATTATGTTAATCAAATTAATTATTAAATAACGTTGCAATTTCGTTGCTAATCGTCGCTATAAATACGTTTTTTTCATAATGCGTTCTTGTCGAATTTGCGTTTTATTTAACATATTTTGTCAAATAAATAAAGAATATCTTAAATGTAAAAAATGTTATCGAAAGAATCGAAAATGTGATTTGACTTCTAATTATTAAGAAATGAATAAAACTATTTAAAAGACTAAAAAGCTAAATGATGAAATAACGAAATTGCGTTTAAGAATTGCGCGAAAAACGAAACAAAAAAAATACTAATTTTGTCGTTTAAAAAATATAAATAATGCGAAGTCGAAAAACATTCTAAAGATTAAGAACGACAAAGAAAAAATCAAATGTATTAAAGAAACATTCGAAGTTCTATTTGATATTATTATTAATTTTTCATTATTCGCTTTTTTATTTTCTAATGCTTTGTCAACTCTTATAAGTAATTTTGTCGCTAGCGAAATCGTTGCAACTTGTTAAAGCACTTCTTTAGATTCTTAAGTAGCTCTTATGTGTTTTCGAAAATAAAATATTCTTTTTATTTAATAAGATATTTTTGATTTTTTTGTTATAGAATTTTTTTAATTTTATATTGTTTCTCTTTTTGTAAGTAAAGATAAAATGTATTCTATAAAGACGTAATTAAATTCGTTGATTTTAAAAATAAAAAATAAAATATTAAAAATACTTTGACGTTTTTAAGTAAATCGAATTCGTAATTGATTAATTTCTTTGTCTTTTTAATGAGAAATGATTCGATTTTGACATAATTTAATTTTTTGTTTAACTTTTTTATCTTAAGATTTTTCGTAAAAAAAATATTTTATTTCTTTTCTTTAGTTAAGACGTCGTTTTTCGTTTTTCGTTTTAATATTTAATCGAATTTTTTTGCGTTTTTAAGATGTTGTCGTATATCTTTTTTAGTGTTGCTACTCTTTCGATAACTAATTGAGCTAACAAATGCTTTTGTTCTTTTTCAAAGAAACCAAGTTCTCTATTATAGTTAACGAAGAATAAAGTTACTTTAATGATATTCGAAATTTTTGCATTTAATGTTAATTAAGTCATAAATAAAAATGTTACTTAATTGTTATAAGTATTGTTAATGTAATGTCCTAGATATTGTTTTAAACTTTAATTTGTTCGCTTTATTTAATTATTCGTAATCGAATAATAAACAATAAACATTTTAAGTCTTGTTTCTAATATTAATAGAAGTGTCTTTTAATAATTAGACGTAAAAAGCTTATCTTTGTTATTAATTAATTCTTTAAGTATATTGTGATATTATATAAGTTAATTTAATACAATGTATTTTAATTGTTTTGCTATAAACTTCTTTTTGCATGCAATAATATATAAATACTTAATAAATTTGTTAATTATTATTAGTATTAAATTATATTTGTCTCTAATTGCTAAGTTTGTTAATTTAAACAACTTAATAATAAAGTTTATCATAACTTTATCTTATAGCAATTCAAATAATTTTTAATATTAAATTTCGTCGTAATTCGCATATGTATTATGTTTGTTTTGTTAATAATTAAAATATCGTTTAATGTATATCTTAACAACTTGTTTAATTTAAGAAAATTAATAATGTTAACGTAAAAATTGAAGGATTTTAATTATTTTCGAATGTTTTTGTAATGATTTATTATAATGTTTCTTTATGCATTCGTTAATTTTGTCGATAAATATTTAAAGTCTTTCTTTTTTTATTAAAAACTCTTTTATATTGTCTTTAAATATTTGTAAAATAATATTTAATTTGTATTTATTTGCTAATAATGATTGATTTTCGTTGATTTTAAATATTTTGTAATTAAACGATTTTTTCGTTTTTATATAATTACTTCTTCTATTAAGTGCGTTTGCTTTATTATTATTTTTGTTTAATATATATTGTTTTTTAAACTTGTATTGTTTAAATCGCTTTAATTATTGCATTTGTCTTTTATTAAATTGTTTAATAATAATAAAATGTAGAAATTTTTTATAATTTGTAAAAATCGTAAGTTTTAATAATTCTTCGATGTATACTTTTTATAATTTTAGAAAAACTACAATAGCGAATAACTTTTTATCGTAAATGTTATAATTTTATTCAATTAACAAGAATTTTCTCGAAAGATATGTTATTAAATGTTATATATCTTTATGCTTTTAATTAAAGTATGCATTAATAATTAAATTTAATGTGTTAATTTTAATTTTATTTAACAATAATAAATTGTACATCTTTAATATTAATTTTTTCAAGTATTTTAGCTTAAAATTCTAAAATAATTTTTTTATATATTTTTTTATATTTATGACGTCTTTTTTTCGTAAAATTCGTTAATAATATTGCGTTAATAAAGTAATTTTTAATAAATTTCTTATTATAATTTATAAAATTTAAAAAGAATTAAATTTTCTTAACATTAATAAATGATTTTTATTTTTTAATTATTCGTAATTTTTTAAAATTTATGCGTACTTTATGTCGTCCAATAACAAATTTAAGAAAATTAATTTTTCTTAATAAAATTCGCATTTCTTTAATTTAAGATGTAGATTTTTTCTATTTAGACATTTCAATACTTTGAAAACATAATTTATATGTTTTTTCAAAATATTTGAATAAATTATAATGTTGTTCAAGTATATTATAACAAATTGATTTAAATATTGTCGTAATGCATTATTAATTATTTCTTAATATGTTGTCGAAATATTCGTAAATTCGAACGATATTATTGCGTATTTGTATAATTTATATTGTATACGAAAAATTGTTTTTTACTTTTTTTTTTTTTTTTTTTATTTAATTGTACGCTTTTCGTAAATTTAATTTAATAAAATATTTTGCTTCGAATAATCAATTTTGAAGCTCGCTAATATTAAATAATAAATATCGATTTTTTATTATAATATTGTTTAGCTTTCGATAATTAATATATAGACAAAAAGTTTCGTTCTTTTTAAGTACAAAAAGAATCGAATATTTTGTCTATAATTAAGATTTTTTTATAATTTTTTTTTCATTTTTTGTCAAATATTTGTAAAGAGTTTTTAGCTTTTTTTTAAATAAAGCATATATAAGTTTAAACGTAAATTGCTTGCTTAATTTAAATTTAATCTTGTAATTTTACGATTAATGTTTAAATAGAATTTCGATCATTTTCTTTTTTTAAAATAAATGCTTTCAATTGTTGTATATTTGTAATATATGCTTTAGCAATTTTCTCGTTATACTAAATAGTTTAGAGCTCTTAGAAGATTCGCAATTTTTTTTATTTATTTTAACTTTATAATTTAGTTAACTTGTGTTAATATTTATTAAGTTGAACTTTATTAAATCGTTTTTTTGCAAAAATGCAAATTCGTTATTTGCGATCGAATTTCAATTTAATCTTTTATCTATTATTGAATGCTATTGATGCGTAAGTTAAATGTGAATTGCGTAATCACATTGTGCGAATTTAAATATTTGTGTATTTTAATTAATTTCTAAATTGTATTGCTTTAATTAAAACATTTCTAAAACAATATTGTAAATAATTATTTTTACTATATTAAAGATTAGTTTTTCGTAATGTTGTTAAATAGTTATTGATAATAATTTTGTTTCTTTGTTTACTTTTTTATTCTTTACAAGTAATAAGTTTTTATTTACAATTATTAGATTGTAAGCGTTAAACTTCTTTTAAATAAAATATTCTTTTCTCTTTATAAGAGCTTTAATTATAAAATTATTTATCGCATTAAAATTAATCATTGTTATGAATTAACAATCATTAATTTTAATTAATGTAATAAAACATTGTACGTGCGTTGTTAAGTTTAGTTGTTATTATTGAGCTAACATATTGCATTTCTTTGATATACTTTTTATTAAAAAATTTGAACTTTTTCTTGCTTTTACGTTGTGACTTCTATCTTAAGCGTCTATTTGCATTAAGTTTTCTTTTGTTGTTAAATTTTTAACTTTAACTTTCTAAAAAATCAATGAATTTCGTTCTTTTCTTTTAGATAAATTTAATATAAGTCGTTGTAACAAATTGTTTAATTAAGACTTGCGTATATCGTAAAATCTAATTGTTTGATTATAATATCAAACATGTTTTTTTTGTAATAACATTGTTGTTTAGTTTTTTCTCGCATTCGTTTACGATCTTCGATAAGCTAACTAAAGTTTCGAAATGATTCGTAATGTTTTTTATGCATTCGTAAAAGTTCTTTTTGTTATACTTTTCATTTAAGTCGATAATTAAGCTATGAAATTTAATAATTTCTTGAAATGCTTAATTAATTTCTTGCGTAAATGCGAATGTCTTGTTTAATAATGTTTTATTTAGAACTTTTTATAATTAATTTAAGTTCTCTATTACATGATAATAGTTATTTGATTTAATTTCGAGAGTGTTTGTCTTTATGTTAATTTGCTTCTTAATATCGTTTTAGCTATTAAGTATTTCTCTTAACATAACATTAATTTGTCGACAATTTATTAAGTTTCGTAATCGACAATCTCTTGCGAAGTAATTCGATTTATTATATAAATAACACGTTTTTTAAAATTTGTTATTTTGCTTTTCTCTAAATTTTTTTTTGCGTCGTTAAATAAAATTTAATTTTATAAATGCAAATTTACGATAATTTAAGTTATTATATTTCTAATTAAAACGAAATTCTTTTTGCTAATATTTAATCGTTAATTCAAAGAAGATTCTCGCTCTTTCGTAAAATTGATCGTATTGCTTTTTCATAACTCTTTTATATAATTTGTCGTTAAAATCAATAATTACTTTGATAAAATCAAATATGTTGCTAATAAATTTGTCATTGCGCATACTTTCGTTCTTAAGATTGTTCTTGAAATTTCGTCGAAACATTGTTATAAATGCAACATCGTTTCATTTGATAAAACTAATATATTTTTAAAATTTTATTGCGTAATTTGTTGCAAAAATTCGTTAAATCAAGTGCTAAATTATTCTTTTTGCGATTTGTTTTTCGTTAAATATTTCGAAGATTCTTCGAAGCTCTCTTTTGAAATTATCGAAATTCGTAAACATCGCACAAGAATTTTTGTCATAATTTTTCAAATATTTGCGTAAGTTTAACTTGAGTCAATGCTAAACTCTTTCTTCAAGAAATGTTAATGCGAAAATCGTTTTTTTGTTCGTTAAAACAAGATAGAAAATAAAATAAATATTTATTTGCATAAATTAATTCTTCAAGTCGATATAATCTTCATAATAAACGTTAGACTTGTTAATTCTTATTTTGTTGTCTTTATCAATAGAGAATCAACATAATGTTGTTGAGCTATTGTTTAAAATAAAGATGTGTTAATTTAATATAGACATTCTTAAAATGTTTAAAGTGTTACGCTAATACTTTCGTAAAAAGTATTAAAAAGATTATGTTATTAAAGAGATTTGTAGACGTCTTTAGGCAATGCAAGCAATCATTTAATAATAAGAATTGCAATTATAGACAATTTTATGTTTAATAAATCTTTATAAATAATTCAATAAATTAAAATAACAATAAATAAAGACTTAAAATGAGTTAAATACAATTTATAAAAAAGTCGCGTTCGAAAGCTATATATTTTTTCATTATTTAAAATTTAAGATGTTTAAAATGTTTAAAATGTTAATTATCTTAATTATCTTAATTCGAATTCAAAATGTTTAAGAGTTAAGTCATCTTAATTATTTTGATTTTGTTAATCGATCTTCTCTTCTTGATTGTCTTGTGAAGAGCAATGCGCGACGAATAATACTTATTAGCATACGACTCGTAACAAAATTGTATATTTTTAGTATTAATTTTTAAGCATTTTAACTTTAAGATTTTGAAATAATTTCTCTTTTATTAAATTTTATTTTTATAGCGTTTTTTTCTTTATAAAATTTGTTAATAGTATTGTATTAACAAAGTAATTCTTAATAAACTTCTTATTGTAGTTTATAAAATCTAAAAAGAATTAAACTTTGTTAATATTAATAAATAGTTTTTATTTTTTGATTGCTTGTAGTTTTTCGAGATTTATGCGTATTCTATATTATTTAACAACAAATTTAAGAAAGTTAACTTCTTTCTAATAGAATTTGCATTTCTTTAATTTAAGATATACATTTTTTCTATTTAGATATTTTAATATTTTGAAAATATAATTTATATGTTCTTTTAAGATATTTGAGTAAATTATAATATTGTTTAAGTATATTATAACAAATTAATTGAAATATTGTTGTAATATATTATTAATTATTTTCTAATACATTGTCGAAACGTTTGTAAATTCGAATAATACTATTGCATATTTGTATAATTTATATTATATACGAAAAATTGTCTTTTACTTTTCTTTTGTTTTTATTATAATTTAATTGTACGCTTTTTGTAAATTTAATTTAATAAAGTACTTTGCTTCGAATAATCGATTTTGAAGCTTATTAATATTAAATAATAAATATTAATTTTTTATTATAATATTGTTTAGCTTTCGATAATCAATATATAAATAAAGAATTTTGTTCTTTTTAAATACAAAGAGAATTAAGTATTCTATCTATAATTAAAATTTTTTAATAAATTTTATTTTTTATTTTTTGTCAAATATTTGCGAAGTGTTTCTAGCTTCTTCTTGAATAAAATATCTATAAATTTATACGTAAATTGCTTGTTTAATTTAAGTTTAATCTTATAATTTTACAATTAATATTTAAATAAAGTTTCGATTGTTTTCTTTTCTTTAAACAAATACTTTTAATTGTTGTATATTTGTAATATATACTTTAGCGATTCTCTTATTATATTAAATAGTTTAAGACTTTTAAAAGATTTGCAATTTTCTTTACTTATTTTGACTTTATAATTTGATTAATTTTTATTAATTTTTGTTAAATCAAACTTTATTAAATTGTTTTTTTGCAAAAATGCAAGCTCGCTATTTGCAATCGAATTTCGATTTAATCTTTTATTTATTATCGAATGCTATCGATGCGTAAATTAAATGTAAATTGCGTAATTATATTGCGCAAATCTAAGTACTTGTATATTTTAGTTAACTTCTAAATTGTGCTACTTTAATTAAGATATTTCTAGAACAATATTATAAGTAATTATTCTTACTATATTAAAGATTAGTTTTTTGTAATATTGCTAAATAGCTATTAATAATAATTTTATTTTTTATTTGCTTTTCTATTTTTTGCAAGTAATAGATTTTTATCTACAATTACTAAATTGTAAGCGTTAGACTTCTTTCGAGTAAAATATTTTTCTCTCTTTATAAAAGCTCTAATTATAAAATTATCTATTGTATTAAAATCGATTATTGTTATAAGTTAACAATTGTTAATTTTAATTAATATAATAAAATATTGTGTATGCGCTATTAAGTTTAGTTGTTATTGCTAAACTAATATATTGTATTTCTCTAATATACTCTTTATTAAAAAATTTGAATTTTTTTCTATTTTTGTATTGTAATTTTTGCTTTAAGTATTTGTTTGCGCTAAACTTTTTTTTGTTGCTAAATTGCTAACTTTGATTTTCTAAAAAATTAATTAACTTTGTTCTTTTCTTTTAGATAAGTTTAGTATAAGTTGTTGTAACAAGTTGTTTAACTAAAATTTGTATATATTGTAAGATTTAGTTGTTTTATAATAATGTCGAATATGTTCTTTTTTGTAATAATATTGCTTTTTAGCTTTTTCTTGCATTTGTTTATAATCTTTGATAAGCTAGCTAAAGTCTCGAGATAGTTTGTAATATCTTCTATATATTTGTAAAAGTTCTTTCAATTATGCTCTTTGTTTAAATCGATAATTAAATTATAAGATTTAATAATTTTCTAAAATATTTAATTAATTTTTTGCTTAAATATAAGTATCTTGTCTAATAATATTTTATCTAGATCTTTTTGTAATTGATTTAAATTCTTTATTAAATAGTAATTATTGTTCGATTTAGTCTTGAAGACATTTGTCTCTATATTAATTTGCTCTCTAATATTGTTTTAACTATTAAATATCTCTCTTAATATAGTATTAATTTGTTGACAATTTATTAAGTTTTGTAATCGATAATCTCTTGCAAAATAATTTGATTTGCTATATAAATAGTATGTTTTTTGAAATTTGTTATCTTGCTTTTCTCTAGAATTCTTCTCTTTATATTGTTAAATAAAATTCAATTCTATAGATATAAACTTACAATAATTTGAATTATTGTACTTCTAATTAGAACAAAATTCTTTTTGCTAATATTTAATTGTTAACTTAAAGAAGATTTCTATTCTTTTATAAGATTAATTGTATTGCTTTTTTATAATTTTCTTATATAGTTTGTTGTCGAAATTGATAGCTACTTTAATAAGATCGAACATATTGCTTATAAATCTATTATTGCGCATAATTTTATTCTTGAGATTATTTTTAAGATTTTGTCGAAACATTGTTATAAATATGATATTATTTTATTTAATAAGATTAACATACTTTTGAAATTTTGTTGCGTAGTCTATTACAAAGATTTGTTAAATTAAATGCTAAATTACTTTTTTTGCAATTTGTTTTTTGTTAAATATTTCGAAGATTCTTTGAAACTCTCTTTTGAAATTGTTGAAATTCGTAAATATTGCACAAAGATTTTCGTTATAATTTTTCAAATATTTGCGTAAATTTGACTTAGGTTAATGCTAAGCTTTTTCTCTAAAAAATATTAATGCAAAAATTGTCTTCTAATTTGTTAAAACAAAATAAAAGATAAAATAAATATTTATTTGCATAAGTTAGTTCTTTAGATCGATACAATCTCTATAATAAATATTAGATTTATTAATTTTTATCTTGTTGTCTTTATTAAACGTTAATCGACATAATACTATTAAGCTAATGCTCGAAATAGAGACGCGTTAATTTGATACAAATACTTTTAGAATATTTAAATTATTATACTAATACTTTTACAAAAGATATTAGAGAGAAATTTATGCTTTAAAGAGACTTGTAAATGTCTTTAAGCAATGCAAGCAATTATTTAATAATAAGAGATTGCAACTTTGTAATCGTAACAATAAGTTAAAACTTAAAATAAATTAAACAAAATTTATAAAAAAGTTATGTTCGAGATTTATATACTAATAAGATCTTTCTATATTTAGAATACTTAATATATCTAGAATTTAAGTCTATTAAGTTTTTTAAACATTTGCTCAATATATTTAGTTGTTAAGACTACTAAGCATGCTAAATCTATATATACTTACATCTTGTACTACAAAGTTCTAAGAACTTCTTATATTAATCTAGTTCTAGATAGGATTGTAACAATCGACTTGAATTTCTTAAAATACTATTAGCGCTTTTATAACAATTATTGTCTCTTAATCTTATTTTTAGATCTTCGATCTTATTATCTAAATTTGTATATAGATTATTTAAGAGCTTAAATTATATTGATTATTTACAATTCTTATTATCTAAAGTCTAAATACAATAATATACGTTAAAATCTAATATTGCAACTATCTTATAATATAATTTATTGCAAAATTGACTTTATTATTAAGTTCAAAGTTCTTAATCTTTTCTATAACTATTAGATTCTTATTATTATTGTCGAAAAGACTATTTGTATTACTAGAACAATATAGCGATAACAACAACATATTTAAGGCAACTATAATTTACTTAATTTTTCTTATCTAAAGACGAAGTTTTTTTAACAACTTTGTTTGTTAATAGTTTGCAATTTTCTCGAATATTAAAAGCAATATCTATAAGTATATCTAGACAAATTAATACAATATTGTAAAGAGAAGTAAAAAGTCAATATGTTTAATATTACAATATTATATCTCTTAAAGCGAGAGTTAATTAATTGAAAAAAAGAACAACTTATAGATTCTTAAAACAAACAACTTTTTATTGTTTAACAAACAAATATAATTAATTATACAACAAAACAATTAATATTCTTCGATAAGTTCTTGTTCAAACTAATAATAAAATAACAATATATAGTATATAGATTTATGAAAACAAATATTAGATAATATTAGAATATCAAAAGAAATAATATATACAACATATTATTTATCTATATTGTAAATAATTGTTTATTGTGCATTAATATTAAAAAGAGCAATTACAACAATAAAAAGTTCTATTAATAAATTGTTAACAAATTTTTGTTTTATTGCAACGTCTATTTAGAGTCGCAAAGTATAATTTACTTAAATAATATCTTTATTTATATAAATATCTATATATAATAGACGATTAAAGTAAAAAAAATATTTAATTTGTTATCTATTTTTGTATTTATTAAATTACAATTTTATCGAATTTATATTTAGCGTTCTTAAAACTTAGATACAATAATATTAACAAAATTTGCAATTTTAATTTTAAAATAACTTCAAAAGCTTTTTGCAATATATTGTTAATATATTTAAATATAATAGATTTGCAAAAAAGTACTACAAATATATATACAACAAATAATATAAATTTAAGAATAATTACAAGACTTTGCAAAGAGATCTAAATATTTAATCGAAATAAAGACAATAATATTAAAGAAGATATATTAAATTGCGTGTGAAATAGATGTTAAATTCGATATATTTTTGCTTTATTAATAAATAGAATAATATAATTTAAAAATACAAACAATATTTAAACTAATACTTAATATAGCAATGCAATAGATTTTTTTATCGATGATTATTATTTTTTCTTGCATATTAAATAAAATAAAGTTTGTCTCTATATCAAAATAATTGCAAAATCTATACTCTTCTTGTATTGCTAGTAGAGATAACATTTTAGTAGATTTATATTTTAAATTAGTATCTTTTCTTTTGTAAATATTGTTACAATTAATGCGTTTATATAAATCTATTAATTACAACATTATTTACGTTTTTGTTTATATAAATAAGCAATATGTTGTTAATTTAACTCTATTAAATACTACTATTTCTATTAATAAATATTGTAAATCTTTTAAGATTTTTACAAGAACAAGATTCTTTTTAAATAATAAGCAAGATTAATTCTTGCAAAATATAAGAGATGCAAATATATCAAATATATCTATTTAATTAATATTTATTTCTAATAATTCGATAATTAATAAATACGTTTAATAGCAATATTAAGTATATCGATTAATTATCGAGCTGTTTTTGCTATTGTAAATATTCTTTAAATAAGCAATATATTAACAATTTGAAATTGTTAAATATTGCTAATTCAATTAATAAAATATTATAGATATCTTAATATTTGTATTAAAACAAAACGTATTTTAGATAATAAGCAAAAATAATTTTTGCGAGATATAAAAAATATAAGAATTGCAAATTAAATTGCTATTTATTTATTTTTGTCTTACATACAAAATTAAAGTCTATATTTATATCAAAAATAAACTAAAAACAAATATATTTTTACAAAATATAAGAGAATACAATTAATAGATTAAAATGTTAAAATTATCTTAATAGAAGCTTTAAATTAATTTCGAAAATGCGTTTAATCTAATATCTAATTAGACGTTATTCTTCTACTTATTATTATTCTTTTTGCTCTAATTATTCTTGCTATATTTATTTTTCTTGTTCTTCTTCTTATTGTTTTTTGCAAACAATTTAAAATACAATCTCGAAAGCAATTTAGAAAACAATTTAGAAGGTAAGATGAAAGATAAAGCAATAGACAAAGTAATAGACGAATTTCGTTAATAAATGTTGCGTTAATTATATTGTCAAATTATCTATAACAATCTATATATAATTTTAAATTAATAGAGATTTGCTTTGAAGTTAATAATTAAGAAATTAAACAATTCTAAATTAATAACTACTTAATATTAACGTAAGTACTTGTCTTTTATTACTATATAGTTCTTTAACTTAAATATTTGTCTTTTTATAATATTTTTAGTCTTAATAAGATAGACACAATCTTTCAAATAATTTGTAACTATTTTAAAATTTCTTAAAATTTCTTAAAATTTTAAAATTTTAAAATTTTATTATAATCTTTCTCTTCTTTGCTTTTAAATTAATAAAATTGCTAAATCGATTTGTAAGCAAAAAATATTAATATTGTGCTAACATTAAAGCAACAATAAAAGTAGTAAACGTTCTAGAAAAAGATAGAGCAAATATAGAAACTATTATTAATTAAGACTAATAAGCAAATTATCATTGCAATATTGTTAATATCTTTATTAATAAATATAAACAAATAAATTAAGAAATTGCAATAAAAGAAGTTTTAGAGTATTATTTTTTATCAATTATATTGTCTAATAATTTAACAAGACTATTAGTTATATTTAGATAAACAATATTGATTGTTGTCTTAATTAATTGTTTAAAAAACTTAGTATTCAATTTTTGTTTAATCTAAGCAATTGTTGCTCGACTAATAGATAATATAAATTTATTTCTTTACTTTAGAAAATTACAAAATAAAAAGAGAGAAGTATTAATAGAGACGTATTTTGCTTTGCTAGATATATAATTGATCTATTACTTTATTTGCGAATTTGTAAGTTTATAATAACGATTGTTATTTATTTAATATATATTGTATTTGTTAAAGCAAATATTATTGTTATATTGTTATTTTTCAATTAAGATTTTACAATAATTGTCGAAACATTTATTGCAACTTTGTCTTTTTACTATTTGTTTTTTTTGCTATACAATTCGAATTTAACAACAATATAATAAATTTTAAACAAAAGTGTTAATTAACAATAAATAAAATTATAGATTAATTGCTATTGTTTCGATCAAGTTTATTAATTGTCTTAACAATAATTTTTAATTTATAATTAAAAAAGCAATGCTATTTCGATATTAATATTAATTCTATTTTATTGTGTCAAATATTTGTCGAAATGCAAGACAACGTTATTTTTTGTATTTTGCTTTTATTATTGTCGAATTCAATGTTAATAATAATAGAAATTAAATTGTTAACGTACTTTTCTAATATTTGCTTCTCTAGTTTTAACTTTAGAATTTTTGTATTAAATTAATTTTTTATTTAGTTGTTAATATTAGTATTAGAGAATATCTTTTCGAATTATTTAATGCAAGAATTAAAACAATTTACAATATATAAAGTGATTTTAATGCAAAAAGAATATTGTTATTCTAATTACTTCTAATAATTGTTCTCATTTACCTTTTTTATTTCTTATTTAAATTATTCGACGTTTTTGTATCGTTTGTTCGAGATAACAACAATATAAAAGTTTATTTCTTTTGTTGCTTTTTAAGAACTTTACAAGTATTTGTCTAATTCTTGTTTGATTCTATTATAAATCGGTTAATTTTAATTCTCTTTACTATATTAGATAAATTTTATATTATTTTTATTAACTTTAATAATTGCATATAAGACAATTGTTAATTTAATTTATTTTTGTATCTCTTTTTTAAGATCAAGATTCGAATTATATAATATAATAATATAGAAATTTGCAAAAAAATATAATAAATCAATCGCGATTACAATTATTGTTAATAAACAAATTGTTTAAATTTATTTGTTAATTAGTTAATAAATCTTTGATCGATAAATCTTCTATCGATAGAACAAAAGCAAATAAATTAGAAGAAGAAAAATTAGAAGAAGAAAAAAAATTAAAAGAAGAAGAAAAATTAAAAGAAGAAAAAGAATCAAAAGAAGAAGAAAGATTAGAAGAAGAAAAAGAATTAAAAAAAGAAGAAGAAGAATTAAAAGAAAAAGATAAATTAAAAGAAGAAAAAGATAAATTAAATAAAGATAAATCGAATGTAAAAGTAACAAGAGAAAGATTAGAAGGACAACGACAATAATTAGTCTTTAATTGATAAATTTGTCTTTGCACTTTTTTCTCTACTTGTCGATTTTTCGTCGCATTTAACAACAATTGCGTCGCAATTCTATTTTAATTTTTACAACAAATATTTACAACTTTCTTGACGATAATTTGTTGTTTATTAGATATAACAACAACGAAAGAATAATATAGACAAGATAGAGACAATAAGATTATAAAATAAATATAAAAACACTAGAATTTAACTAATATTTACAAATTTAGACTTTATTAAAGATTAATTAATTGTATTTAATGCTCTTTGATAATTTGCATACAAATTTAGCTAATAGAATTAACAATCTAAAAATAAGATTAAGAGACCACAATTGTTATAAAAGCGTTAATAATATATATTAACAAACTTTGCAATTTCTATAGCTCTAGCAATTTGTAATTAAAACTTATAATTAAAGCAATTTTAGAAAGCGCATAGTATTTAGAGTAATAATTGATTAATTTTTTATATATTTTAATAGCAAAATGCGAAAGTTAATCAAAATTATATTGTTAGAAGTTGGAATTAGAAATCTAAAAATAAGATTAAGAGACGACAATTGTTGTAAAAGCGCTAATAGTCTTAAGTCTATCTACTCGAATCTCGATACTTCTTTAATAAAGTTGTTCTATTCTATTTTTGATTATATCTAAGCATTTTATACAAAGTCTCTAGTATATAGATAACGACATGTTCGCTTCTACTATTATATGTCAATCGCTCTTAGTATTGCGAGTCTTGTGCTATATATTGCATAACAACTTAAGTCTAGACAATTCTAGCGCAAGCAAACTCTATAAAGAAAGATAAAATAGGACTATTGCTAGAGAGCTACGCTCTACAAGTTACGATAGCGACAATATAATGCTCTTGTTATTTATGCAATTCTTAGCATTCTTTTAAAGTCTAAGACATAACTTGATATTTTCTCCTATAATGCAATAGTATATCTTGTTTCTTCTAGCGCTAACTAGAACATTTTATCGAATTTCCTTTGCACGATCTCGAGCTTGTAGTAATAGTAATAAGATTGCTATTTGTCTTGTATTATCGTCGTTACTCAATGTTTCTTTGTATAGCATATAACAAGGCAAATTATTAAAGACTCGACAATTCTTTATAACTCTTTCTATTCTTATATGTCTTTGTATATATATTTAAAGTCTTGTCAAGCTTAAATTATATTTATCTACTAATAGTAAGCTAATCTATATTGCAATTACCAACAATATAAGATACATATTACACTTGTTACTAGAGTAACTTGTTAGAATCTCGATAGAGTTACAATCGAGAAAGGTGCGCAATATATATAATAGTTATTTTATTGTAGTTTAGAATCTCAATTATAGAATACTATTCAAACAGTTTGCTTCTTAACAAGTTAATAGCTTCAACAAACGTCTATCTAATTAATCGATAAACTTTGTTCGATTAAATGCTCTTGTTTGTTCGATGCTTCTAATTGATCTATCTTTATTTTTCGTATCTCTTGAAGACTCTAATAAAAGACTTGCTTCAAAACTCTTGTTTATCTTTTCTCTACAATATTATCTTATTTACGCTGGCGTCAAGCATCTTAATCGAACAATCTATAACAAATATTGTTTCTATTATTCGATTCTTTCGACTATCTAACTATTAATATGTTCGCGATTAATTTAAGAAGCTTCAACGCACTATTATTGCAATAATTATATTTAACATCTTATTATTAATGTTCGCAATGCTTATAAGAGATATTAGAAATTTCTTTACTAAGTTGTCGATTTTTTCAAATTTGTAAATTACGAATTGTAAAATCTATTGTGCAACGTTAAAGCAATTCGATATTGTTACTACTTTGTATCGACAATCTTTTTAATATCGAAGCTATTTACTTAAGAATTACGAATTATCAAGTAGTAGTAGCTCGTTATCGACACAACTATTAGTTGTTATAGATAAGATAGATGAAAAGATGTGGATTTTCTATGGAAGGAAGCCTATCTATATATAGAGTTAACTAGTACTAGGTAAATGCGTTATCTATCTACTAGAAAGACGTCAATTATCTAGATAAACAATTATTAGACAAGTTTACTAGATAAAATTCATAATAGATGTCGATCAAAAGAGAAAAGATTAACGTTCTCGATAATATACATATAAAGTGTTAGCAAATTCTAGAAGAAGTTAAAGCGATCTTATTAATTTATCTTATTTACAATTATATCGTTATATCAAGATTCTTAATAATCTTGATTATTCTAAGAGCAATCTTATGTTACGCTAGTACTTCCTTCGAAGATATCAAAGAAAGTTATGCTTTGAAGAGATTTATAGACGTCTTTAGGTAATGCAAGCAATCACTTGGTAACAAGAAGTTTGCAACTTTAAATTAGTCGTAACAATAAATCAAGACTTAAGATGAGTTGAACACGATTCATAAGGAAGTCGCGTTCGAAAGCTATATATCTTTTCATCATTTGGGGTCCAAGGTATTCAAGGTGTCCAAAACATTAATTATCTTGATCATCTTAATCTTGAATTCAAAGTGTTCAAGGGCCAAGCCATCTTGATCATCTTGATTTTGTCGACAAACCTTCTCTTCCTAATTATTTTGTGACGAACAATGCGCGACGAATAGTATCTATTAGCACGCGACTTGTAACACTATCTTCTCTCTTCAAGGATTTTCGTCTTGAAACCATTCATTCTTTCTTATCATGCTAGTCAAGCTATTCATTGAACAACGTCGCAACTTCGTTGCTAATCGTCGCTATAAACACGCCCTTCTCTCAATGCGTCCTTGTCGAGTCTGCGTTTCGTTTGACGTATCTTGCCAAGTAAATAAAGAATACCTCAAGTGTGAGAAGTGTTATCGAAAGAATCGAAAGTGTGATTTGGTTTCAAATTATTAAGGAATGAATGAAGCTATCTAGAACGCTAAAAAGCTAAATGATAAAATAACAAAGTTGCGCTTAAGAATTGCGCGAAAGACGAAACAAAGAAAACACTAACTTCGTCGTCTAAAAAATATGAGTGATGCGAAGTCGAAAAATATCCTAAAGATCGAAAAGAATAAGAGAGAGATCGAATGTATTGAAGAGGCATTCGAAGCCTTATTTGATACTATCATCGATTTTTCATTATTTGCTTCCTTGTCTCCTAATGCTTTGTCGACTCTCATGAGCGACTTTGTCGCTAATGAAAACGTCGTAGCTTGCTAGAGCACTTCTTCAAGTTCTTGAGTGACTCCTATGTGTTCTCGAAGATAGAATATTCTTTTCACTTGATAAGATATTTTTAACCTTCTTGTTGTAGAATTTTCTCAACCTCGTATTGTTCTTCTTTTTGTGTGTGGAAATAAAATGTGTCCTATAAAGACGTGATTGAATTCGTTGATTTCAACAATAAGATATAAAATACTAGAAATACTTTGGCGTCCTTGGGTAAGTCGAGTTCGTAATTGACTAATTTCTTGATCTTCTTAACGAGAAACGATTCAACTTTGACATGATTTAATTTCTTGTTTGACTTTCTTGTCTTAAGGTTTTTTGTAAAAAGATATATTTTATTCTTCTTCTTTAGTTGAGATGTCGTTTTTCGTTTCTTATTCTAATACTTGATCGATCTTTCTTGCATCTTCAAGATGTTGTCGTGTATCTTTTTCAATGTCGCTATCCTTTCGATAACTAATTGTGCTAATAGATGCTTTCGTTCTTCCTCGAAGAGATTGAGCTTCTTGTTATAATTGACGAAGAATGAAGTGATCTTAATGATATTCGAAATCTTTGCATTAAGAGCTAGTTGTGTCATAGATAAAAGTGATATCCAATTGCTATAAATATTGTTGACGTAGTATCTTAAATATTGTTTCAAACTTTGATTCGTTCTTTTTGTTTAATCATTCATGATCAAATGATAGACAATGAACATTCGAAGTCTTGTATCTAACATTGGGAGAAATGTCTTCCAATAGTTAGACGTAAAGAGCTTGTCTCTATCATTGATTAATTCTTTGAATATATTATGATATCTAATTAGTCGATTCAATACGATGTATCTTAGTTGTTCTACTATAAATTTCTCTTTGCATGCGATAATATGTGAGTACTTAATAAGTTTGTTCATCATTATTAGTATCAAATTATATTTGTCTCCAATTGCTAGATTCGTCGACTTAAGCAACTTAATAATAAAGTTTATCGTGACTTCATTCTATAACGATTTAGATAATTTCTAATATTGGATTTCGCCATAGCTCGCATGTGTATTATGTTTGTTTTGCTAATAACTAAGATATCGTTTAATGTATATCTCGATAGCTTGTCTTATTTGTGGGAACTAACAATGCTAACGCAAAAGCTAAAGTGTTTTGATCACTTCTAGATGTTCTTGCAATGATTTGTCATGATGCTCTTTTATATATTCGTCGATTTTGTCGATAAATATCTAAAGTTTTTCTTTCTTTATTGGAAACTCTTTTATATCGTTTCGAAATATTCGTAATGTAGCATTTAACTCGTACTTGTTTGCTAATAATGATTCGTTCTTGTTGATCTTAAGTATGTTGTAATTAAACAATTTCTTCGTTTTTATATAATTATTTCTTTTGCTAAGTGCGTTTGCTTTGTCGTTATTCTTGCCTAAAATATATTGTATCTTGAACTTGTATTGTTCGAGTCTTTCTAATTATCGTACTTGTCTTTTGTTTAGCTATTTAATAATGATAAAGTGCACAAAATTTTTATGATTCGTAAGAATTGTAAGTTTTGATAATTCTTCGATGTATATTCTTCATGATTTCAAGAAGACTACAATAGCGAATAGTTTCTTGTCGTGAACATCATAATTTTGTTCAACTAACAAGAGTTTTCTCGAGAAATAAGTTATTAGATGTTATATGCCTTCATGCTTTTGATTAAAGCATGCATCGATAACTAAATTTAATGCGTCAATTTCAATTCTATTTGATAATCATAAATCGTACATCTTTAGTACTAGCTTCTTCAAGCATTCTAACTTAAGATTCTAAAATGATTTTTCTTTTGCGAATTCTTATATTTATGACGTATCCTTCTTCGTAAGATTCGTTAATAGTATTGCCTTAACGAAGTAGTCTTTGATAAACTTCTTGTTGTAGTTTATGAAATCTAGAAAGAATTATATTTTCTTAACATTAATAGATAATTTTCATTCTTTGATTGCTTGTAGTTTCTTGGGATTCATGCGTATTTCATGTCGTTTTACGACAAATTCAAGAAAGTCAACTTCTTTTTAATAAAATTCGCATTTCTCTAATTTGAGATGTAAGTTTCTCTTATTTAGACATTCCAATACTTTGAAGACATGACTAACATGTTCTTTCAAGATTTTCAAGTAAATCATAATGTCGTTCAAGTATGCTATGACAAATCGATCTAGATGTTGTCGTAGTGCATCATTGATCATTTTCTAATACGTTGTCGAGGCGTTCGTGAGTTCAAACGACATTATCGTGTATTCGTATAATCTATATCGTGTGCGAAAAGCTATTTTTCACTTCTTCTCTATCTTTATTTTAATCTAGTTATACGCTTCTCGTAGATCTAGTTTGATGAAATATTTCACTTCAAATAGTCGATTCTAAAGCTCGCTAATATTGGGTAGTAAATATCGATTCTTGATCGTAATATGATTTAGCTTTCGATAATCGACACATAGACGAAGAGTTTCGTCCTTCTTAGATACAAAAAGAATCGAGTATTCTATCTATGATTAGAATTTTCTAATAAATTCTTTTTTTTCGTTTTTTGCCAAGTATTCGCGAAGTACTTCGAGCTTCTTCTCGAATAAAGCATATATGAGTTCAAACATGAGCTACTTGCTTAATTCAAGTCTAATTTTATAATTTTACGATTAATGTTTAGAGAAAGTCTTTGTCGTTTTCTCTTCTTGGAATAGATGCTCTCAATTGTTGTATATTCGTAATACGTGTTTTAGCGATCTCTTCGCTATACTAGATAATTTAAGGCTCTTAAAAGATTCGCAATTTTCTTCACTTACTTTGTCTTTATGACTCAACTAATCTTTGTTAGTGTCTAACGAGTCGAATTGTTGTTGATCGTTTTTGTACAAGATAATAAGTTCGCTTCTTGCGATCGAATTTCGACTCAATCTTTTATCTATTATCGAACACTATTAATGCGTAGATTGAATGTGAATTGCGTGATCACATTGCTCAAATTTAAGTACTCGTGTTTTTCAATTAACTTCTAGATTGTGTTGCTTTAACTAAGGCATCCCTAGAACGATATCGTGAGTGATCATTCTCACTATATCAAAAATTAGTTTCTCGTAATGTTGCTAAATAGCTATCAATAGTAATTTTGTTTCTTTGTTTACTCTTTTATTCTTGTCAAGTAATGAATTTCCATCTACAATTATTAGATTATATGCGTCAAGTTTCTTCTAAGTAAAATATTCTTTCTTCTTAACAAGAGCTTTGATCATAAAATTACTTGTCGCATCAAAATCGATCATTGCGATAAGTCGACGATCATTGATCTTAATTGATGTAATAAAACATCGTGCGTATGCTATTGAGTTTAGTTGCTATTGTTGAGCTAACATATTGCATTTCTCTAGTATGCTCTTTATTAAGAAATTTGAACTTTTCTTTGTTCTTGTGTTACGACTTCTACTTCAAGCGCCTTTCTACGCTAAGCTTCCTTTTGTTGCTAGATTGCTAACTTTGACTTTCTAGAAAATCAATTGACTTCTTCTTTTTCTTTTAGATAAGTTTAGCATAAGTCGTTGTAGCAAACGATTCAACTAAGTGTTTTATGTTTCTTTGCTTTCTCTATCTTTTGTTTAGATAAAATGACACTATTCAATTGTCGTTCGATTTCGTCGAAAATATTCTTTTTTTTTGTGGCGTCGCTTCCTAGCGCTTTCTCGCATTTGTCTACGATTTAACTAATTTATTTTTCCTTCGATGAACTAGCTAAAGTCTTGAGGTGATTCATGATGTTTTTTAGGTATTCGTGGAAGTTTTTTTAGTCATACTCTTCATCGAAGTCGATAGCTAGACTATAAAGTTTAATAGTCTTCTAGAGTGCTTGATTGACTTTCTACGTAAATGCGAGTGCCTTGTTTAATGATGTTTTATCTAGAACTTTCTATAATTGATCTAGATTCTCTACTAGATAGTAGTCGTCGTTCAATCTAGTATCGAGGGTGTTCGCTTCTATGTCGATTTGCTTCCTAATGTCGTTCTAGCTATCGAATATCTCTCTTAACATAGCATTGATTTGTTGACGATTTATCAAGTTTCGTGATCGATAATCTCTTGCGAAGTGACCCAATTTGCCATATGAATAGCACGTTTTTTGAGATTTATTATCTTGCTTTCCTCTAGAATTTTTCTCTTTACGTCGTTGAGCAAAGTCTAGTTCCATAGATGCAAGCTCGCGATAATTTGAGTTGTTGTATTTCTTAAAATGATCTTTTTTTGCGTGATAATCGATCGTTGATTCAAAGAAAATTCTCGCTCTCCCATGAGGTTGATTGTATCGTTTTTTCATAGCTCTCTTATACAACTTGTCGTCTACGTCGATTGCTATTTTTACTAAAGTTTAAATAATGTCGAATCTTGCATCGCTACGCATAAGTTCGTTCTTAACATTCTTCTTCAAGTCTCGCTTGAACATTGTCATTAATGATGCATTGTCTTAATCAATTAGATTTGCGTATTCTTGAAATCTGGCGACGTAGTCTATTGCTAATGTTTTTTGTTGCAAATGCTAAATGACTCGTTTCGCTATTTGTTTCTCGTTAAATATTTCAAATACTCGTCGTAATTCTTTCTTAAAAATATCGAAATTAATGAAGATTTCTTCTAGGTCTTCTTCATTCTTAAGATGCTTTCGAAGATTTGACTTCAATTAATGCTAAGCTCGTCCTCTAAGAAAAGTAGAAGTCAACAAGATCTTCTTATTTTTTGAAACGAGATAGAACGTAAAGTAGATCTCAATCTATGTAATTCAATTCTTCAATTCAATTCTATCTTCATAATATTTGTTTGAAGCATTGACCTTGATCTTTAATAAGATTTCTTCTTCACTATTGATACTATTGTCGTCATCATCGATCTTTATGGGGTTTGACATAGATTGTTTTCCTTTTGTTGTAGAACTAATGCTCGAGATAGGGGCGCGTTGACCTAATATAGACATTCTTAGAATGTTCAAAGTGTTACGCTAGTACTTTCTTCGAAAATATTAGAGAGAGTTATGCTTTGAAGAGATTTGTAGACGTCTTCAAGTAATGCAAGCAATCATTTGATAACAAGAGATTTGTAGCTTTGGATTAGTCGTAACAATAAGTCAAGACTTAAGATGAGTTGAACACGATTCATAAGGGAGTCGCGTTCGAAAGCTATATATCTTTTCATCATTTGAAATTCAAGGTATTCAAGGTGTTCAAGGCATTGATTACCTTGATTACCTTGATCACCTTGATCTTGTCGACAGACCTTCCCTTCCTAATTACCCTATGACGAGCGATGCGCGACGGATAGTATCTATTAGCACGCGGCTTGTAACATCTTATTGAATAGCGAGACGACGATCTAGATAAACTAGATAATGATAGTCTTGCTAATATGCGTACTTCGATGTCTCGTTGTCTAATTGACGACGACTTATTCGCATTTGATAAATTCTAACTTTAGTTCTAGATATATCTAGATCTATCATAACAAAAGTCGCAATTTTCTATTACTAATATTTGGACTTTGTGCGAGATTAAGATCAAAGCTCGTGGATCTTGCATTATTTGCGAGAATCTAGAAGTTTAAGCCAAGCTTTGCGAGAGACGACCTTGGCATTTCTTAACATTGCGCTCATGAATACGTCTATTTTGTATAACAATTATGATTTATCTACGTAAGATGCGCATACGTTCTCTTGATTTATTAGATTTGTCTCAAAAGTAAAGTTTGCTCAAATCGACAAAATTTGATGTTTAAAGCAAAAAACGTGAAGATTTGACGCAATTGTGCGACTAGCGAGCAACTACAAACATTTGTACGCATTGCGAACATTAAAACTTTACGCGTCAAGACATAGTTTAACTCGATGAAGATTTCGCAACTTTGTCGAACTTTAAGAAAACAAAACGAGCTTTTCGAGCAAATTCTGCCTCGACAATACTAATTTGAGTACGTAGGATAGATAGATTTGTGAGATCTATAGAATCTAGTAAATATCTTGGTTTCTATTAGCTCGATCTGTCTCTCGAAACGCGGATAGATTTAGATGCTGCAATAACATTTCGTACTATTATAATAATGTGTCTAGTAATTTGTGCTATAATAGTAGGACGACGTGTTGTTCTAGATAAAATAGTGCTCGTAGTTTTAGTAATTCGCGTTGCGATATCAAGTTGACGAATTCGCATTGTTTAACACATTGGCAATTTGGGATAACCCTCTAGAGACCCTATTAGCGACTCGAGGCTCCCAAGGTTGTTGTGCCAATGTCTTAGCTCTGGAGCTACATTAGTAGGTCCAGTTGACCTCGGGCCAATAGGACCAAAATTTGGGGAATAGATCAAGACACACATTATTCGTGCAATGTCAAGAGCATTACTCGCACGTCGTTACTAAGGCTCGCGAGCGCAAGAACGTTGTTCGATAATTAAATAGTATTATTAGATCTAGTCTAAGACACTTTCTTAATTAAACTAAGAATCTTGCTTTAATAGTAGTTATTGACATAGACAATTTTTAGTCTTTGCTTAAGATTGTTTGCTATTTCAACTAAAATAATGTAATAGACGAGTATCTAATTTGACAAGATCTCGATTGCTCTAATAGCAACATTATTCTTACATAGATCGATAAAATAATTGTAGAGTAATTTCAATATATTAAGTTTCTTAAACAATAATACATTTGATTGTAATCTACATAGAGTATCAAGAATTACGTTTAATTTTCTAGATTTGTAATATATAGATAGATTGAAGTTAAATAAATATTGAGAGACTCTAACAAGACGTAGATTTAGCTTATTAATGCTAAACGTAATTAACGTAATTTGACGTAATATTTATACGATTGCACTGTAATTTGTATAGACAATAATAAACGATATCTAGATAAATTCAATTATATGTTTGATTTTTCTAATTATTTAAACTATATCTATTATCTTCAACTTGATAGATTAATAGTTCTTCTCGACGCTATTTAAGTACTTGCTTATAAATATAATTGATTGTATTGCAATGCGAGAAAATATAATATTATTTGAAGAATCTTCAAGTATATAATAAATTATAATAGCTAACTTGAATTGTTTAAAGACGTTAAGATCGATATACAATCAATATAACTTGTTGTAATGCATTAAGAAAATTAATCAAGCAAAGACTCTCTATAGATTGTAAAATGCATTGCGCTTTGTTGTTGTAAAATTGTATCTCGCTTTAATAGCGATCTTCTTTTTAGTTAAATCTTTGATTGCGTCTTTGAATATAATATTTCGAGTTAAGATTGTTTTACGCTCTTGCAATAATACGACGCGTTAAGCGTAATAAAAGATTAATAAATATAGTTATTCTATTAGATCTAAAAAGAACTTAAGATTACGCAAAGTATAAAAGAATTGCAATAACGTAATCGCTGCAATCTTCTCGACTAACGTAAATATATCTAGACTATCAACTTGTTAATCTAGAAGAATTACGAATAAATAGTTAAGATAGAACTTAATAAGTAATAGAATAACTCGTCTATTACAAAAGAGCTAAAATATTGTAGCTAAATAATTTAGATGTTCTTCGAAGATACAATTGAAGATTATAATATTGTCTATATAGACTCGTGTAAACTTTTTATATAATCGAAGTAGCTTGTCGATTTGATGTTGTATATAAGATAACAAGTCTTTGTATCTTATAAGTGCGATCGATAATTTCTTTTGTTCTTGATGTAAGATTATAATAAACTTAGATCGATCAATTCGTTTAACGTTGAACTAATAAAATTAGACTCTTGCGTCGACGATAAATATATAATTGTATTCGATTATCGCGAAGATAATGTTTAATTGTAATAGTAGTAAATAGATATTAGACTTTGTAATCTTATTGAGTTCGCGTATGTCAATTACTACTAGATCTTTTCGTTTACTATTAGATAGATCTCTTTATATAACGAAGGCAAGGTAATTGAAGAAGGTAGGTTGCTTAGACCAATGCAGCTTGTCCTGTTAATGGAGCTCGATTGATAAGATTTATGATAAGCTTATATGATGAAGTTAGCTTAATTCGTTAATAGATGTCTGCTTCGATATAGAGCTAGATAATATTGTAGTAGATAACTCGATTAAGAGTCTTAATAAAGTGGTGATTTGCAAACATCTAAATAAGTGGTTTGATTAGTTTATCTAGTAATAATCTTGATTCAACAGTCGGGAAATTACGAATCTGTTGACGATTGCTCGTCTTCGACGATGATAATTGCTAACTATCTAGCTAGCATAGCAAGATAATGTCTTACGAGCTTAATATGGTGCTTGGAAGACTCAAGAACATAGTAGTGTTGAAGCTACCATTGTTATAGATGAGGTAGATGAAAAGATGTGAAGTTTCTATGAAAGGAAGCCTATCTATATATAGGGTCAATTAGTACTAGATAAATGCGTTATCTATCTGCTAGAAAGACGTCGATTACCTAGATGGGCGATTATTAGGCGAGCCTACTAGATAAAATCTATAACATTAGCATCGCGAGCTCAAAGACAATTTCTTAACAATATTAACAATTTATTATTGTTAAAACATAATATATATATCGCAATAAGCAAATACATCGCGATAAGCACTTCTAATTCGAATAGTAAACAAAGATTATATAGTAATTTCTCTATTACTATCGAAATATTCGCGAAGAAAATTATTTATAACAAGAAGCTCGATTTACATTGTTTAGATAGTCAATCAATCTTAATATTATCTTATTTCTTTTCGAATTAAATCGAAGAATCTAGTTAGAATGTTATAATCAAGACAAACTTTATTGACGCTCAAATAATTATATTTCGCACTCTTATTATAGAAGCAGTGCAATTATTACGACAACGTACTAATAGTAAGAATAACAATAACGAAAATAGCAACTCAAATAATTCTAACAAAATCGACACTATTAATGTTGTTAACAAAGTAAGAAATTATAGTCAACATTAAAACTTTAGCTTAATAAGCTTCTTCGATTTTATATACGACAACAAGTTTACTTCTACGAATAGAGCATTAAAGTATATTAATAAAGAGATCTACTATCACGACGTTTGTAGTGTAATTGTTGGATTAAATCGAACACTTTTTTCTTAATTCGATTTATTCTCTTGAATCTCGTAGAATTGAGTTAAGATCAAGACGCGAATCCGATTCTAGAATTGAATTTTGTTAAATCAATGTTAAGAACTTAAGCTAACTTCGTCGCGTTAGTATTCGCTTATCTTATCTTATCTTATCTATGCGCTAACTCGATTGAACTAGCGCAAAACTTATGTTAACTCGATTGAGCTAACGCAGAGTTTACGCTAATCGCATATAATTAGCGCATTACGTAACGTTATATAATTGAACGAGTTAAATTGAACGTTCGACGCGTCTTATGCGCTCGACTTATTCGATTGAACTAGAACTTTTGCTCGATTCCAGAATTAAAATTGGGCGAATTAACTTGTTCGAATTGAAATTTAACTCGTCGATTACGCTAGACGTTTATATCTTTATAGATTGAATCAAGAATATAATTTATGTCGAAAATCAAGAGATATTGCGTCAAAATCTATAAATCTGTCTTCGTAATATTGCGTTTGCATAATAAATCTTCGAGCTTACTAATGCGAAGAAGCAATTAATCAAGTATAATAATAAGATTGATTACTAGATTTAATTGTTGCTCTCTCGATAGAAAGAGCAGTTAAACAAGACTATAGTAGTATTGTTTAAGAAACGATATTCGAATAACAATGCGAAATTTGATCGCGAGTTTCGAGAATATATTCAAATTCTTCTTAGAGTTGACAAGTCTACAAAATTGTTAATATATAATTAGTTACTCGCGATTTACAACAATCTTAATATAGAGTTCAAAAGAGAGATTCTCAAGTCTACGTCAACTATTACGATAAATATTTTTCTTAATACGCTTGAAGAGCGAAAGAAGATATAATAAGATTTAACAAATAGATATTGCAATAATGCTACTTAAGTAATTGTTATTGTTAAGAAGACAAATCAACATCTATTACAAGATAATCGATCTTAATAAGAAGATAAATCGAGTTAATATACATATTTTAATGTTTGTCAAGACTCGCGTTTCGATAGTTACGATAATGTATTAAGAGAATACAATAGCTACAATAATTATTAAGCAAAATCTAATCGACAGCAATACTATTAGAATAGAGACAATACTTATTAGAACAATTGAAGTTATTAGTAGCGCTTAAACGCAAGCGCTTTATTTATAGCAATATCGCGACAATTATTGCTACTTATTATATTGAATGCAATATTGAACTTTAATTCTTGCAACGCAAACGCATTAGATTTTAGTAATTACTTTGCAAATTTTTCTTATCAATTATAACAACAAATTAATTCTTAAGATTAGTCGATATATTAAGCAACAATTAAAGACGAAAATAATTCTAAGCATTACAATAAGAACAATTAGAATTATAACTCTTATAATCTCGATATTTATTATAAGAATATAATCGAGAATATTGATTCTTAATTGTTATATTATATATAACTTCGATCGATTAAATTAAGAAAGACTATCTCTTATCTTATAAAGATAAGACGAACAATACAATTTACTCTTTATTTGTGCATACATCTTAAGCAATCTTATCAAATTGTATCGAATATAACGAAAGTCTATTTTCGCGTAACAAGCTTTATATATATAGTCGACTTTATATCGCGATATTTTAGATTGTATTTCTAGAATATTTAAAATTTACCAACAAATTTCTTATTAAGTTTGAGACAGAATTGATAAGTAACTTTATATACAACTTTAGAAATTATTGCTATATAACAAGTAATATTTGATAAAATAAATTCAAGAAGAACGAAGTAAATAAGATTTGCTTTAATAGTAATACGTCAATTATTCTAGAAAAAAACAACGTATATCAAGAGAGTGCTTTCAAAGTGCGAGATATAGCAAATTAGTTTATCGATATTTGTTCGCAATATAAATAATATACAAAAGTCTAGCAAGTTTGTTCTTGCTATTATATATATCAACAATGTTATTAATAACGAAATATCAATTATGTCTTTATCAATAATAGCAATTATTACTCGACAAATCTATTTAATTAATAAGCTCAAGATAAAAGTTCTTATAAATTAAGATATTATAACTTTCGAGAAAATGCTTTTTAATTTTGAGCATCAAGAATTACGCATTGAAAGTTGTCGTAAATTGGGTGTTAATATTAATACTAAAATTAGAAAGATTTTTTTTATCAAGATTGCGATTTGCTTATGCAATAAGATTACAATATTATTCTTTTAAGCAATTAATATATCAATCGTAATCAAGTCTTTGTTATTAGATAAAGACTTTTTTTTCGAGTTAACATATTAAAGAAATCTAGATTAGTTCGATAAAATCTTCGCTTACATAGTTAACGTCGATATGTCTTTCGTGCAAGTAAGCATAACCTAATTGTCGGACTCGATTTCGCGAGAGAATCGCTAAGTAATTGGACTCGAGAAGCTTAACTTTAAAAAATCTTAAATATTAAAAAATCTATAACTTTCTTGTATTTTATACGTATTTTATCAAAATTAAGTTGTTTTGTAGAGAATTTAGCGTGCTTCTAGACAAAAAAAATTACTCGATTTGAACTAGTTTGCGTAGCGCAATTAATTAATTTAGCTTCGAGTTAAACGAAGAAAGTCTATCCAAATTCTCGGATTGAACAAAAAAAAATGTGTTCGATTCGATCCAAAGATTATACTAAGTAAGCAACGAGATCGATCAATCAATTACTATCGATTGTTACTTCAAACTCGATAATGTAATAAAGTATAATTAGAATAAATGCTATTTAGCAAGCTCGAAGCTTGCACTTATAGCAGCGAGTAATTGAAGAATTAATCGATAAAAGTATAAAGCTTGTATTGATCTCGCTAATCTATTAACAACATAGTTTATTATCAACAATATCGCGAACGTTATTACGAGAACAAACAATATTATAATAACAAGAAAAACTAACTTCTATTACAACGACCTATTATTATTAGAATAACTTAACAAGATTATTAATATATCGATTGAGATACAATTCTTATTAATTTTACTATCTATAAAACATGTAATATATAACGACATTTTCGTTTATAACGACTTGTCAATAATCTTAAATCTAGCGATAGTAACAAACTTCTATTCGAAGATATAAAATATCAATTCAAATATTGTAATAAATATATTTGAGAAAAAGTAAATACTTATAGAATTTCGATCAAACGTCAAATTTAAGTCTTTCAAGATATATTTTCTTGACAAGCGCAATTGTAAGAAGATAAACAAGATCTTTGATAATTTTTGAAAAACAAAATAACGTAAACGTTAAAATCTACTTCTTATAATTATTCTATTTTTGTCGTTTGAAAAGACATATTAGAATTAGATAAAAGAAAAAAACGCATTGTAATCGATATTAGAATTCTAAATGCTATAATACTTTCTAACAGTTATTTAATGTCGCTATAATTCGATATAATTAACGTTGTAGCAAAATATTATTATCTTATTGTTATCGATAATTTAGAATACTTTTATTAATAACGCGTAAAAGTGTTAGATCGATTTAAATTAACGATAGTTAATTATTGTAATCAAAAGCAATTCGAGATAACAATTATAAGTGCGAAGAATTTATTATTATACGTACAGCGAAAGATTGACGCACTACTATATTTCTATCGCGACTTTGCACGCGTCTATATAAATAACATAGTACTCTTTAGTAAGATGCTTAATAATTACGTCAATTATCTTTATTTGATCTTTTAGCTCTTTTTGACGCAATATATTACTCTCTTAGCAATTAAGACATATTTGAACTATCTCTCAATATTACTTCTAAATTAAAGAATAAATGCTTTCGAACTTATTACAAATGTCGAAAAGCTAAAAGTTATATTGATGTTTCGATTTTCTTAAATATTGCGATTGCTTGAAATTTATCTAGATATAACTAATTAATTGCGCAACTTTATTCGATAATATGCACAAATAATCGACTTATTATAGCGCAAAAAGATTATTCTCTCTAAAAATGTCTTTGATAACAATTAAAAACGTCGCAATTAAGCAATAAAGAAGACTTATAAATTAACTTAAATCGAAATTAAGATATTCAATTATCTACAAGATTAATTTCTTAAGTCTAATTTTCTTGCTTACTATAATAGACTATTGCAATTGTAAATAAATCTAAATTTGTCGCAAGAGATAAATATCGACGTTATAATATATTATCTAGAAGAGAATCTCGACATTTCGATTACACAAATTGCGTCGAAAACAACAATTAGACTTATTTTATTTCTTAGTTGTATACTCTTTGCAATAAAGATTTAATACTAATTTACAAAGCTTGAGATCGCGAGATTGATATAAGTTATAAGACAAATCAATTATCTTGTTTAGTTGTTTTCTAAGACAACTATTGTTGTTACGAATTACGCAATTGCTATAAAAATATTTACGCAAATAATATTAAGTATTGCTAATATTAACAAGCTTAATCTTTGTCTAATTAAAGCGTCTTAATATTTGTTTACAATAAATCTAAAACTATATTACAAATTAGAAAAGAAACATATAGTATTAAATGTTCTTTTATATTTATATCGCAACGATAATCTTATTAATAATTCAAAAGAGTTAGACAAAATCAATACTCTTTATTTGCAAATATATATTCTTATAACAATGCATACTGCTATTATAAAAGCATTTACAACATATTTTGTTACTTTAATTGAAAAAGATTCTTCAATAACTCTTCTTTAAATGTCTCAAAATTATCGTATTACACTTTAGCAAATGCTTAAGATAGATAAACAATAAAAGAATATTGTAATTGCAATTAAGATAATGTTCGCAAAAACGTTAATAATTAGATTAGATAGACTCTTGTTTGCATAACTAAATAATCTACTATAATATCGAAAATCAAAATTCAATAATAGATTATATATATTTAAGAAAATAAAGAATAAGTTGTTCAAACTAGTTTACAACAAGTACAAACACTATAGATTTGAGCGAATATACAAAAGATTGTTAAGCTATTATATTCGAAAGCTATTAAAGTGACTTCGAATCTACATCGACTATTGTTCGAAATATCTAATAAATCAAATTCGAAGACATAAATCGTACGATTCTCTACATTTTATTATTACTTCGACTATATTATTTTATATAGTTATCTTGAATTTTACTATGGACTTCTTCTATTGCAATAGTAAAAACCTAGACGCTCTACTAACTATAACTTCGAACTAGAATATATCGAAGATATAGATATCGAATAGAGATGCAAAGTTCAATAAAGAGTTTTGACGCACAATATTTACGCGTCTCGACACAAAGCTAACTATATCTATCGCGTATTACTCTTAGATAAATTATTAATCGAAATGTATCAATTAAACAATAATTATAGCACTACGTCTTATATTATCTAGCAGCGACGCTTTTATGTAGTGCACTCTTTTTTCAATTTTGCAGTTCAATTATAACAATAGCATTGAGAGCATTGATCGCTTACTTAATAAGATAGTCTATAACTTCAAAATAAACGACGTCTTAAATTTGTTAATTTCTAAATATTGTAACAAGAATCTTGATATATTTATTAAGCAATTAATTTATCGATGTAAAGCACATAACGTTATACTCTAATTCGCATTTAAAGCGAAAGTCTAATACGACAAACATTATTAACTTATAAAACACGAGATAGATAATTAAGTATTACTACAACTGCATAGAAATTATTATCTTTCTAATCGTTTTTCGTCAAAGTTATTTCAACACTACTGCGATCTCTTTCAAGTCGTCAAACGAATAGACAAGCTAGCTTACTACCTAGATCTATCGTCTTACTATCGAATTTATCCTGTTGTTTCGATTTGTCGAAGTCGATAACGACATCAATAAGTAACAATTATTTGAGATAAAATGTCTAATAGATAGAAGAGAGCGACGTTACGATAGAAATTCTATTATAATAGAATACTTAATAAAGTAAAAGAGATACGACAATGTCTAAAATAAATAATACGAAATCGATTTGCTAGAAGAAGCAAATAAATTGATAAAAGATTACAAAGAACAATATTACGAACAATCAATATGCAAGCAATGTCGTCGTTATTTATTACAGCTATTTAGTGTTTAAATATCAATATTTACTATAGAAGTAGACTAATCGCGTTGGTTCGAGAAATCGAGTTTGATTCGAGAAATCGAATCGAATCTTAACAATTTAATTCGAATCGAATCGAAAGTCTTAACAATTCGATTTCTAAAATTGAAATCGACAATTCGATTCGATTTCAAACTTGAAATCGAAAATCGAATCGAAAAACTAAATCGAACTGTCAAAACTTAATATTAATATAAAGAAATTCTAAAATAAATAGCAGAAAATTATATTTTATTCTATAATTTTTCGATATAAGATTATTTAGTAATGCATTATAATAATGCATTCGAGCTATTTAGATAGCTAGAGTCAAATTATTGACTTGACTTTTCTAGTTAAAGAGTTCGATAATCTCGTTCTACATAGTTTTGTCTAATAACAATTGTAAAAGCACAAATCTAAATAAAATTTAGCAAATATATTATTTTTTGCATTATTACAAAAAGAAATATCTTTTTAATTATAACAAATAAGTTTGTACTTCTTGCAATATTCTAAATTTGTGCATTCTTTAATTGCATAACAATATTGTTAATTATTGCTTTTAATTTTAAAGTCGTAATAAAATCTTAAATTACTAAATTAATAATATAAGTTAAACAAGAAATAAAGTTTTGTTGTTTGTTTTATTAAAATTTTCGTCAATTTAAAGCTTTTTCGAGTTTGTCTTTTAAAGTGTTATTATTGTTCGCATTATTAGTAACGATATCAAGAAATTTGTCTTTAATTTTAAAAAACTTCAAAATCTTTATAAACTTTAACATTAATTAACAATTTATATACTTAATATTAAGAAAAGTAAATTTAATAAGATATTCGCGAAATTGAAATGCAATGTTAACTCAATATATTAACACTTCTAAGTAAACAATTTTTTGAAAATTAAATTATGCATTTAAAGCAATAAAGACACGTTAAGCATTTCTAAAATTTATTTTGATTTTTTTACAAATTTGATCGAAGTTTGAAAAATTTATTTTCGATAATTTCGTGCAATTTAGAAGCACTAGCTTTGATCGAAGCATTTTTAATAGCTTTTAAAAATAAGAATTATCAATAATTCGAAAAAAATTAATTTAAATTAATAAAAGTCTTGCATAATTGATCTTTTCAATTATTTTAAACAAAGAAGAACGACAAATCGATATAATTTTTCTTCTAATAATATATTAGTTTTGCATTATTTATTTGTATTATTAATTGTAACTTACGCAATTAAAGATTAAATCGATCGCGATTTGCAATCTAAATCTTTTTCGTTTTAAGTAAAAAGTAAATTGAAAATGTTTCTTTATATTGGTTGTGCTTAAATAATTGTAAGCAATAAAATAATTCAAAAGCTTATAACAATTTTTGCGAATAATTTTAGAAAAATTCTTTACAATTGAAGTTACTTGAACAAATTTGTTTCAAAGCTTAGATTGTGCTTCTATATTAATTTTTTTTACTTAACATAAATTGACAAGTCTTAATTAAGTTTTATTAAAAATACTTTCGTTAATTGCAATTTGTAATTATTATTCTTGAAATTAAATGTTAATATTTGAACTTTACTCGACATATTCGTTTTTCTCTCTTAATATAAGTAACGAAAAATTGTTTATAATTTTGTTTAATGCTTCGTAAAGAATTCTTTTTCTATTGTCGAAAATAAAATTGAGAAAATTTTAATCAAATTGACTCGCAAATTAATTAGAACATAAACTATTAAATAACGAGTTGCGCAAAATAGATTCGCAAGAATTATCTTCGATTAAAGATAATAATTGATTTGAAGTTTTTGAAGAATTAGATATATTGCAAACAAAAGTAATAAAAATAATGTCTTTGAATAATATATAGAGAATCTTTTCGAAATATAAGAGTAATGCAAAATAATAATGCAAGTAACAATTAAATTAGACAAATTATTATAGAATTAAATGTAATTGTAAACTTGAAAATGTTAAGAGAATCTCTTTAAAATAAAAAAGTAATGCAAGATAATAATGCAAGCAATAATTAGTTCGAGTAAATTATTATGTAATAATATAAATAAGTGTGATTGTAATCTCGAAGTATATTAAATTATACTTTAGTCAAAATTTCAAAATTATAATAACGTAAGTCTAAAAATAGTAATTCTTGACATAATAACGTGATTTTCGATTTCTTGACAATTCGATTCGATTTTTAAAGTTGAATTGTCGATTTAAATCGATTTTAGAAGTTGAAATCGAAAATCGAATCAACAATTAGTCTATATAGAAGCACTATCTAGTGTTGTAAAACGCGAATCTTCTACAATACTATTTAGTACAAAAGCATTATTTAGTGTTATAAAACAAGAATCTTTATTAACAATCTTTAATGCATCTATTAGAATTACAACCTTATTATCTTTGCGACGTTAACAATTCTTTCGCAAGACTCGTTGTCAACTATTATAATTCGAATAAAAAGTAGACATTATTATCGACGACAAGAATGTCGCTTTTCTGCTTTTTGAGAAAAATATTATTGCACTTGTTATTAGAATAACTTGTTAGAGTTTCGATAGAGTTACAATCGAGAAAGATGCGCAATGTATATAATAGTTATTTTATTATAGTTTAGAATCTCAATTATAGAATACTTTACAAATAGTTTGCTTCTGCAACAATGCAATAGTTTGTTAAATTCAATTAGAATTTCGATTCTAGTGCATATTTCGACTTTCGATATCAATTATTATAGACAATATTAGCGCTTTTACAATGATTGTTGCTTCTTAATCTTATTTTTAGATTCTTAATCTTATTATTTAAATTTGTATGCAAATTATCTAAGAGCATTAAATGCAATCATTTAATCTTCAATAAAATTTAAATTTGTAAATATTAATTAAATTCTAGTATTTCTATATTTACTTTACAACTCTATTGTTTCTATCTTGTTTATATTATCTTCTTGTTGTTATTATATCTAATAAACAATAGATTGTTGTTAAGAAGATTGCAAATACTTGTTGCGAAAATTAGAATAAAATTGCAAAATAATTGTTGCTAAATACAACAAAAGATCGACAAGTAAAGAAGAAGATATAAAGATAAATTTGTTAATTAAAGATTAATTATTATTATTGTACTTCTAATCTTTCTTTTGTTACTTTTACATTCAATTTATCTTTATCTAATTCTTTTTCTTTTTCTTCTAATTCTTTTTCTTTTTTTAATTCTTTTTCTTCTAATTCATTTGCTTTTGTTACATCGATAAAAGATAAATTAACAAAAGATTTATTAACTAATTAACAAGTAAATTTAAACAACTTGTTTATCGATAATAATTGTAATTGCGATCGATTTATTGTATCTTTCTTACAAATTTTTGCATTATTATATTGTACAATTCGAATTTCAATCTTAAAGAAAAGATACAAAAATAGAATAAGTTAGCAATTGTCTTGTATACAATTATCGAAATTAATAAAAATAATATAAGATTTATTTAATATAGTAAAACGAATTAAAATCAATCGATTTATAATAAAAGCAAACAAGAATTAGACAAATACTTGTAAAGCTCTTGAAAAGTAACAAAAGAATTAAATTTTTGTATTGTTATTATCTCGAACAAGCAATGCAAAGACGTCGAATAATTCAAATAAAAAAGTAAAAAAAGTAAAAAGAGAACAACTATTAAAAGTAACTAAAACAACAATATTTTTTTGTATTAAAATCTCTTTATATATTGTAAATTGCATCAATTCTTGTATTAAATAATTTAAAAAGATATTTTTTAATATTCATATTAATAATCAAATAAAAAATTAATTTAATACAAAGATTTTAGAGTTAAAACTAAAGAAACAAATATTAAAAAAGCACGTTAATAATCTAATCTTTATTATTATTAATATTAAATTCGATAATAATAGAAGCAAAATACAAAAAATAATATTGTTTTTGCATTTCGACAAACAATTAATTAAGACAACAATCAATATTGTTTATCTAAATATAACTAATAGTCTTGTCGAGTTAATAAGCAATATAGTCGATAAAAAATAACTCTCTAATTTTTTTTAAATTGTAGCTTCTTAATTTACTTGTTTGCATTTATTAATAGAAATATTAATAATGTTGCAATAGCAATTTGTTTATTAATCTTAATTAATAATAGCTTTTATATTTGCTCTATTTATTTCTAAAGCGTTCGCTACTTTTATTTTCGCTTTAATATTAATACAATATTAGTATTTTTTTACTTATAGATTGATTTAGCAATTCTATTAATTTAGAAACAAAAAAGAGAAAAATTTTAACAAAATTTTAAAATTAAAAGATAGTTACAAATTACTCGAAAGATTGTCTCTATTTTATTAAGACTAAAAATACTATAAGAAGGCAAATATTTAAGTTGAAGCACTATATAATAATAAAAAACAAGCATTTACATTAATATTAAGTAGCTATTAATTTAAAATTGTTTAATCTTTTAATTATTAACTTCAAAGCAAATCTTTATTAATTCAAAATTATATACAAGTTATTATAGATAATTTGATAGCATAATTAACGCAATATTCGTTAACAAAACTTATCTATTACTTTTTCTATTGTTTTGTCTTTTGTCTCAACTTCTAAATTGTCTTCTAAATTGTCTCTTAAATTGTTTTCGAGATTGTCTTCTAAATTTGTTACGCTAATACTTTCGTAAGAAGTATCAAAGAGAGTTATGCTATTAAAGAGATTTGTAGACGTCTTCAAGCAATGCAAGCAATCATTTGGTAACAAGGATTGCAACTATAGGCAATCTTATGTTCAATAAATTTTCACAAGTGATTCAATGAATTAAAGTAACAATAAGTAAAGACTTAAAATGAGTTGAATACGATTTATAAAAAAGTCGTGTTTGAAAGCTATATATCTTTTCATCATTTAAGATTCAAGATGTTCAAGATGTTTAAAATCTTAATTATCTTAATTATCTTAATTTTGAATTTAAGATGTTCAAGAATTAAATCCTCTTAATTATTTAAATCTTGTTAATAGACCTTCTCTTTTTAATTATCTTGTGAAGAGAGATGCGCAACGAATAGTATCTATTAGGACGCGACTCGTAACACTATTTTCTCTCTTTAAGAATTTTCGTTTCGAAATCATTTATTCTTTTTTATTATGTTAATCAAATTAATCATTAAACAACGTCGCAATTTCGTTGTTAATTGTCGCTACAAATACGTCATTTTTACAATGCGTCTTTGTCGAGTTTGTGTCTTATTCGACGTACCTTATTAAGTAAATAAGAAATATCTCAAGTGTGAGAAGTGTTATCGAAAGAATCGAAAATGTGATTTGACTTCTAATTATCAAGAAATGAATAAAGCTATTTAAAAGACTAAAAAGTTGAACGATAAAATAACAAAATTGCGTCTAAGAATTGCGCGAAAGACGAAACAAAGAAAACATCAATTTTGTCGTTTGAAGAATATAAATAATGCGAAATCAAAAAACATTCTAAAAATCGAGAAGAACGAAAGAAAAATCGAATATATTCAAGAGACGTCTAAAGTTCTATTCAATATTTTTATCGATTTTTCATTGTTCGCTCTTTTGTTTTCTAATGCTCTATTGACTCTTATGAGTGATTTTGTCGTTAACAAAATTGTCGTAGTTTATTAGAGCACTTCTTTAGATTCTTAAGTAACTCTTATGTGTTTTCGAAGATAAAATATTCTTTTATTTGATAAGATATTTTTGATTTTCTTGTTGTAGAATTTTCTTAATCTTATATTGTTTCTCTTCTTGTAAGTAAAAATAAAATGTGTTTTGTAAAGACGTAATTAAATTCGTTGATTTCAACAATAAGATAAAAAATATTACAAATACTTTGACGTTCTTAAATAAGTCGAGTTCGTAATTGATTAATTTCTTCGTTTTCTTAACGAAAAACAATTCGACTTTAACATGATTTAATTTCTTGCTTAATTTTCTTATTTTAAAATTTTTTGTAAAAAAATATATTTTATTTCTTTTCTTTAATTAAGATGTCGTTTTTCATTTTTTGTTCTAATATTTGATCGATTTTTCTTGCATTTTCGAGATGTTGTCGTATATCTTTTTTAGTGTCGCTATTCTTTCAATGATTAATTAAGTTAATAAATGCTTTCGCTCTTTTTCGAAAAGATTAAATTCTCTATTATAATTGATGAAGAATAAAGTTATTTTAGTAATATTCGAAATCTTTGCATTTAATTTCAATTAAGTCATAAATAGAAGTAATATTCAATTGCTATAAATATTGTTGACGTAGTGTCTTAGATATTGCTTTAGACTTTAATTTGTTCGTTTTATTTAATCATTCGTAATCGAATAATAAATAATGAATATTTTGAGTTTCGTTTCTAACATTAATAAAAATGTCTTTCAATAATTAAATGTGAAGAGCTTGTCTTTGTTATTAATTAATTCTTTAAATATATTATAATGTTATATAAGTTAATTTAATACAATGTATTTTAATTGTTTTGTTATGAACTTTTTCTTGCATGCGATAACATATAAATACTTGATAAATTTGTTAATTATTATTAATATTAAATCACATTTATTTTCAATTGCTAGATTCGTCAATTTGAGCAACTTAATAATAAAGTTCATCGTAACTTTATTTTATAACAATTCAAATAATTTCTAATATTGAATTTCGTTATAGTTCGCATATGTATTATGTTTGTTTTGCTAATAGCTAAGACATCGTTTAATATATGTTTCGACAACTTGTTTCATTTAAGAAAATTAACAATGCTAGCGTAAAAGTTAAAGAATTTTGATCACTTTCAAATGTTTTTGCAATAATTTGTCATAATGTTTCTTTATACATTTGTCGATTTTGTTAATAAATATTTGAAGTTTTTTTTTATTAAAAACTTTTTCTTATTGTTTCTAAGTATTTGTAAAATATTATTTAGCTCGTATTTGTTTGCTAATAATGATATGTCTTTGTTAATCTTAAGTATGTTGTAATTAAACGATTTTTTTGTTTTTATGTGATCATTTTTTTTGCTAAGTGCGTTTGCTTTGTCATTATCTTTGTCTAATGTATATTGTATTTTAAACTTGTATTGTTTGAGTCGCTCTAATTATCGCATTTGTTTTTTATTAAGTTATTTAATAATAATAAAATGTAGAAGATTTTTGTAATTTGTAAGAATCGTAAGTTTTAATAATTTTTCGATGTATATTCTTTATAATTTTAAGAAAACTACAATAGCGAATAGCTTTCTATCGTAAATTTTATAATTTTATTCGATTAACAAAAGTTTTTTCGAAAGATATGTTATTAAGTGTTATATATTTTCATACTTTTAATTAAAACATGCATCGATAACTAGATTTAATGCGTCGATTTTAACTTTGCTTAATAATTGTAAGTTGTACATCTTTAATATTGATTTCTTTAAGCATTTTAATTTAATATTTTAAAATAATTTCTCTTTCGTTAATTTTTATATTTATGACGTTTTTTTTTTTCGTAAAATTTATTAATGATATTGCGCTAACGAAGTAATTTTTAATGAATTTCTTGTTGTAGTTTATGAAATCTAGAAAGAATTGAACTTTTTTGACGTTAATAAGTAATTTTTATTCTTTAATTGCTTGTAGCTTTTCGACATTCATGCATACTTCATGTCGTTTAACGACAAATTTAAAAAAGTCAATTTCTTTTTAACGAAATTCGCATTTCTTTAATTTAAAATGTAGATTTTTTTTATTTAAACATTCTAGTACTTTGAAAATATAATTTATATATTCTTCAAAATATTTGAGTAAATCATAATGTCGTTCAAGTATATTATGACAAATTGATTCAAATATTGTCGTAGTAAATTATTAATTATTTCTTAATATGTTGTTAAAACGTTTGTGAATTCGAACGACATTATTATATATTCGTATAATTTATATTGTGTGCGAAAAAAACTGTTTTTTACTTCTTTTTTATTTTTATTCTAATTTCATTGTACGCTTCTCGTAAGTCTAATTTGATAAAATACTTTACTTCAAATAATTGATTTTGAAACTCGTTAATGTTAAGTGATGAGTATCAAGTTTTTATCGTAATATTGTTTAGCTTCTAATAATTAACACATAAACGAAAAGTTTTGTTCTTTTTAAATACAAAGAGAATCTAATATCTTGTTTATAATTGAAATTTTTTAATAAATTCTTTTTTTTTCGTTTTTTGCTAAATATTCGCGAAGTGTTTTTAGTTTCTTTTTGAATAAAGCATATATAAGTTCAAACGTAAGTTGTTTGTTTAATTTAAATTTAATCTCGTAATTTTACGATTAATGTTTAGATAAAATTTCGATCGTTTTCTTTTTTTAAAATAAATGCTCTTAATTGTTGTATATTCGTAATATATGCTTTAGCGATTCTCTCGTTGTATCAAATAGTTTAGAACTCTTAAAAAATTTGTAATTTTTTTCACTTATTTTGACTTTGTAATCTAGTTAATCTTTGTTAATATTTATTGAGTCAAACTTTATTAAATCGTTTTTTTGCGAAAATGCAAACTCGCTACTTGCGATTAAATTTTAATTTAATCTTTAATCTATTATTAAACGTTATTAATGCGTAAATTAAATGTGAATTATGTGATCACATCGTGCGAATCTAAGTACTTGTGTATTTTAGTTAACTTTTAAATTGTGTTGCTTTAATTAAGGCATTTCTAGAACGATATCGTAAATAGTTATTTTCACTATATTAAAAATTAGTTTTTCGTAATATTGCTAAATAGCTATCGATAATGATTTTGTTTCTTTGTTTACTTTTTTATTTCTTGCGAATAATAAGTTTTTATCTACAATTATTAGATTGTAAGCGTTAGATTTCTTTTAAATAAAGTATTCTTTTTTCTTTATAAAAGCTTTAATTATAAAATTATTTGTCGCATTAGAATCGATCATTGTTGTGAATTAACAATCATTAATCTTAATTAATGTGATAAAATATTGTAGATGCGTTGTTAAGTTTAATTGCTATTATTAAGCTAATATATTGCATTTCTTTAATATGTTTTTTATCAAAAAATTTGAACTTTTCTTTGCTTTTATGTTGTAACTTCTACTTTAAACGTCTATTTGCGTTAAGCTTTCTTCTATTGCTAGATTATTAACTTTGACTTTCTAGAAAATTAGTTAATTTCGTTCTTTTCTTTTAGATAAGTTTAGCATAAGTTATTATAGCAAATTGTTTAATTAAGACTTGCGTATATTGTAAAATTTAGTTGTTTCATTGTAATGTCAAGTATGTTCCTTTTTGTAATAACATTATTTTTTATTTTTTTTTCGCATTCGTTTATGATCTTCGATGAGCTAACTAAAGTTTCGAAATGATTCGTAATGTCTTCTATGCATTCGTGAAAATTCTTTCAATTACATTCTTCGTTTAAGTCGATAACTAAATTATAAGATTTAATAATCTTTTGAAGTGCTTAATTAATTTCTTGCGTAAATGTGAATGCTTTGTTTAATAATGTTTTATCTAGAACTTTCTATAATTAATTTAGATTCTTTATTAGATAATAATTGTTATTTGATTCAATATTAGAAATGTTCGTCTTTGTGTCGATTTACTTCTTGATGTCGTTCTAATTATTAAATATCTCTCTTAATATAACATTAATTTGTCGACGATTCATTAAGTTTCGTAATCGATAATCTCTTGTCAAGTGATTCGATTTGTCACATAAATAACACGTTTTCTAGAATTTGTTATTTTGCTTTTTTCTAAAGTTTTTTTTTTGCGTCGTTAAGTAAATTTCAATTTTATAAATGCAAGTTTACGATAGTCTAAATTATTGTATCCTTAATTAGAATGAAATTCTTTTTAATAATATTTAATCGTTGACTCAAAGAAAATTCTTGTCTTTTTATAAAATTAATTGTATCGTTTTTTCATAATTCTTTTATAAAATTTGTTGTCGAAATCGATAACTACTTCAATGAGATCAAACATGTCGCTAATGAATTTGCCATCGCGCATAATTTCATTCTTAAGATTGTCTTTAAAATTTCGTCGAAATATTATTATAAATGCGACATTATTTCATTCGATAAAATTAATATATTTTTGAAATCTTGCTATGTAGTTTGTTGCAAAAATTCGTTAAATTAAGTGTTAAATCACTTTTTTCGCAATTTGTTTCTCGTTAAAGGTTTCGAAAATTCTTCGAAGCTCTCTTTTGAAATTATCGAAATTCGTAAACATTGCACAAGAGTTTTCGTCATAATTTTTTAAATACTTGCGTAAGTTTAACTTGAGTTAATGCTAAACTCTTTCTTTAAAAAATGTGAATGCGAAAATTGCCTTCTTGTTCGCTAGAATAAGATAAAAACTAAAGTAAATATTTATTTGCATAAGTTAGTTCTTCAAATCGATATAATCTTCATAATAGACGTTAGACTTGTTAATTCTTATTTTGTCGTCTTTATTAACAAAGAGTCGACGTAATATTGTTAAGCTATTGCTCAAGATAAAGACGCGTTGATCTAATATAAACATTCTTAAAATGTTCAAAATGTTACGCTAATACTTTCGTAAAAAATATTGAAAAAAATTATGCTATTGAAGAGATTTGTAAACGTCTTCAAGCAATGTAAGTAATCATTTGATAACAAGAATTGCAATTATAAACAATCTTATGTTTAATAAATTTTCACAAGTGATTCAATGAATCAAAGTAACAATAAGTAAAGACTTAAGATAAATTAAATACGATTCATAAGAGAGTTGCGTTTGAAAGCTATATATCTTTTCATCATTTAAGATTTAAGATGTTCAAGATGTTTAAAATCTTAATTATCTTAATTATCTTGATTTTAAATTCAAGATGTTCAAGAATTAAACCTTCTTGATTACCTAGATTCTATTGATAGATCTTCTCTTTCTAATTATCTTTTGAAGAGAGATGCGCGACAAATAGTATCTATTAGTACGCGACTCGTAACAAAATTGTTTGTAGAGAATAATAATAAAAAGAATAAAAAGAATAAATATAGCAAGAATAATTAAAGCGAGAAAGAGAATAATAAGTAAGAGAATAATGTTTAATTAAATGTTAGATTAAACATATTTTCGAGATTAGTTTGAAGCTTCTATTGAGATAATTTTAACATTTTAATTTATTAATTGCATCTTCTTATATTTTGTAAGAATATACTTGTTTTTAGTTTCTTTTTGATATAAATATAGACTTTATTTTTGCATGCAAGACAAGAATAAATAGATAATAGTTTAATTTATAATTCTTATATTTTCTATATCTTGCAAAGATTATTCTTGTTTATTATCTAAAATATATTTTGTCTTAATACAAATATTAAAATATCTATAGTATTATATTAATTAAATTAGCAACATTTAACAATTTCGAATTGTTAACGTATTGCTTGTTTAAAAAATATTTACAATAGCAAAAACAATTCGATAATTAGTTAATATACTTAATATTATTATTAAACGTATTTACTAATTATCGAATTGTTAGAAATAAACTACTAATTAAATAACTATATTTAATATATTTGCATCTCTTATATCTTACAAGAATTAATCTTGCTTATTATCTAAAAAAAAATCTTGTTTTTGTGCAAATCTTAAGAGATTTATAGTATTTATTAATAGAAACAATAGCATCTAATAAAGTTAAATCGATAACGTATTGCTTATTATATAGATAAAAATATAAATACTATTGTAATTAATAAATTTATATAAACGCACTAATCGCGATAGCACTTATAAAAGAAGAGACACTAATTCGAAATATAAATCTACTAAAATGTTATCTCTACTAGTAATACAAAAAGAGTATAGATTTTGCAATTATTTTAATGTAAAAACAAATTTTATTCTATTTAATATACGAGAAAAAAAGTTAATTAATAAAAAGATTTATTGCATTACTATATTAAATGCTAGTTTAAATATTGTTTGCACTCTTAAATTATATTGTTTTGTCTATTAATAAAACAAAAATATATCGAATTTAACGTCTATTTTATACGCAATTTAATATATTTTCTTCGATACTATTGTTTTTGTCTAGATTAAGTATTTAGATCTTTTTGCAAAGTCTTGTAATTATTTTTAAATTTATATTATTTATTGTATATATATTTGTAATACTTCTTCGCAAATCTATTATATTCAAATCTATTAATAGTATATTGTAGAAAGCTTTCGAAGTTGTTTTAAAATTAAGATTGCAAACTTTGTTAATATTGTTGCATTTAAGTCTTAAGAACGCTAAATATAAGCTCGATAAAATTGTAATTTAATAAATATAAAAATAAATAACAAATTAAATATTTTTTCGCTTCGATTGTCTATTATATGCGAGCATTTATATAAATAAAGATGTTATTTAAGCAAATTATACTTTGTAACTCTAAATAGACGTTGCAATAGAACAAAAGTTTGTTAACAACTTATTAATAGAGTTTCTTGTTGTTGTAATAGCTTTTCTTAATATCAATATATAATAGATAGTTGTTTACAATATAGATAGACAATATATTGTATATATTATCTCTTTTAATATTTTAATATTTTAATATTATCTAATATTTGTTTTAATAAATTCGTATATTATATATTGTTATTTTGTCGTCAATTTAAACATGAATTTGTCAGAGAATATTAATTGCTTTGTTGTGTAATTAATTATATTTACTTGTTAAACAATGCAAAGTTGTTTACTTTAAAAATCTATAAATTATTCTTTCTTTCGATTAATTAACTTTTGTTTTAAGAGACATAATATTGTAACATTAAATACGCTAATATTTTACTTCTCTTTACAATATAATATTAATTTGTTTAAATATATTTATAAATGTTCCTTCTAATACTTGAGAAGATTGCAAACTATTAACAAACAAAGCTGTTAAAAAAGTCTTGTCTTTAGACAAGAAAAATTGAGTAAATTATAATTACTTTAAATACGTTGTTGCTATTGCTATATTGTTCTAGTAGTACAAGCAATTTTTCTAACAACAACAACAAGAATTTAATAATTATAAAGAAGATTAAGAGCTTTAAATTTGATAACAAAGTTAATTCTACAATAAACTATATTGTAGAATAATTGCAACATTAGATTTTAGCATATATTATTGTATTTAAACTTTAGATAATAAGAATTGTAAATAATTAATGTATTTTGAGCTCTCAAATAATCTGCATACAAATTTAGATAATAAGATTAAGAATCTAAAAATAAGATTAAGAGACGACAATTAGCGCTTTTACAATAGTTGTTGTCTCTTAATCTTATTTTTAGATTTTCGATTTTAACTTCTAACTAGACTGGTCGCGCTAACCCGGAAATGTCACGTGCAAATGCCAAGACTTGAGTCAAAAAAAATCGAAGAATCGAATCGCTCAAAGTAGTTTAGTCGATTACTATAAGTAGTTTAGCGCGCTTCGCGCTAAACTACTTTGAGCAATTCGATTTCAAAAACTCGTTACGACCCAATCTTGGCGTCGGGTCGAGCCAAAGGGGTGATATCATAACTTGGCCCGACGATTAGTCTACTTCTGACAAGATACTTTTGATTAACTTTCGCATTTCTTAATTTATTACTATTAAAATTTTATGTTTAATAGAGTAGACTTTGCGCTTTAACAGTATATCTTTAATAGAGTTTAAGTTAATATTGAGAAAGTTATTTAATTGCAAAGTTTTTGTGTTTCGAAGTATGTTTCAAAAATAAAGATCGACTTGAACTTCTTCTATATTAATAAATTATGTAGTTTTTATAACTCTAGCAATTTGTAATCAAAACTTATAAGCAAAGCAATTTTAAAAAGCGTATAGTATCTAGAGTAATAAGTAATTAATTCTATATATTTTAATAGCGAAATGCAAAAGTTGATCAAATTTATCTTGTCAAATGTTGGGGTCGGGAATCTAAAAATAAGGCCAAGGAGCGACAACCGTTGTGAAAGCGCTAAAACCGTTGTGAAAGCGCTAATAGCGCAACGGTTTGCCCCTTCAGCGATGGATCTTCATTGGTCAATCGCTCAATCGTCACTTGGCGCATTCTTTAATCAAGCTGTGAATGTACGACTGTACCCAAGTGTAGGGGCAATGAGGAGCGATAGATGTACAAGGTACGGACGACAAGAAATACATCAAGTAAAGCATGAAGACTGTGTCAAGCCATTATTTGGAATCTAAGGCTTGAAGACAGACTGGGTGTGATTGGAACAATACCTCAAAAGCCTGGTGCTGAGCCCTGTTTCGTATGGCTATCTAGCATTGGTCCTGGTCTTAGTATTTACGCATCGACAATTACGAGACCATGTGTACCTCCGTAGTCCACTCTGCTACTTGAACATTCAACAAGTCTTGGCATACTTTAGGGTCTCCTTATCTTAGTGCGATACAGCTTATCCGCCCCTCACGTGTTGGGATGTCGAGCCTTGATCCTCGAATGACGACTACTTCGCCTCAGCCACCTTTGACTCCCCAACAACTGCTCCCATCTCTCAACGAGGTCTCGTATCCTCTGTTGTTCGAAAGTGTGTCCTAAAGGTGCATCTTGGGCTGCAGCTCTCAAGATGCCTGCTCCCATAGCCAAAGGTAAGATTGACTGATTGGTGCCCCTTTGATGTACCCCGCTAGGGAACGGACGGTTACCTGCACAAATACAACGGCTTTGTCCACATACAAGTTTCGGATCGTTGTAGTCGGTCATGTTACTTGGTCTTTATAGCGGTTGGCTAACTTGCCCTCTACTCAGGCCTTATCCTGTCCTTCTCCATCCTCTTCGCCGCCAGCCTCGCCATCTACGAAAATAACCCCGAAATCCGAAACTGGGTCGACAACTCCCGCCGCAAGATAGCCATTGCCCTTCATGATCTAGGCGATGAGCTCGCTCCTCGCCCTAGATCGAGACGGCCTCGATCCCCGGATGCATCAACTCGAGAAGACGATTCCCCTGAAGCCGCCGAGCGACGACGGCGCGCTAGAGCCGAAATCTTGGAAAGAGGGCGGGTACTAGAGGAGAGTAGGAGAGCGAAAAGAGGCAGTGCGAAGAGTTTCGACGATCTCGTAGACAAGGACGGTGTGCTCAAGGACAATGAACCTGCTGCAAGGGCTACGGCTACAGACATGCAACCAGGTGCATCCGAGATGAGGAAGCGAAACATTGAAGTCCAAGGTGCGGCGATGGGTGCAACCCTCGCCAACCCTTTCGCAGACGAGATACCGATGGAGTTCTTCCCAGCAGCAGAAGACAACCATACATCTGCCGCACTCTTAAGATCTAGTACGCCTACGCTAGGCTCGCCGGTACTACAGGTATTCACGCCGGAAACACCGCGGACCCTAGTTGGCGATACTGACAATGTATCCAATCATCCTTCGGAACAGCTCGTCGACCTCACGTCGACAACTTCTGCATCTGTTCCCACCTTCCCGCACCATGATGACCTCGCCTCGCTGTCTCCATTCTCCTCATCCGCTGATGATGACGATGAAGCCCCCAAACCAGCACCGTGGTCTCTGTCACTCAATGAATGGGCAGAGAATGGCAATGCATCGTTCTATTCCGCTCCTCAATCCCAGTCCAGCCATTCGGATTCTGCTGCAGCGGTCGAGCAGGAGCAACAGGTCTCTGAAAAAGGGCTAGATACCCCTACTGTCTCTGAGAGTGGTGAACATGTCAGTCAGATGGGCAGTGACGACATGGACGTACTCAGTGATTTTGGTGGCGTCAGTACGCCGGGGACTTGGACCGAGGTTGGAAGTGTGGTAAGTGAGGATTTCTGAAGCGGCTGGAGAACGGAGAATCTGGTCATGGGTGGTCTGATCTAACAGTGAAGGTGTCAATGGGTTAATGGAGTCAGGGTTCCCGAAGGCATTTCAGGCGTTCTGCTATCCCTACAATCTGCTGCATGTTGATGCCGACAATGCATGTACACCCATTGTAAGGCCTTGGTCGCCTATTTCGAGAGGCTACCATAGCGTTGACGCCGGATCCAATATCCAGCTAAGATCATCTGCATCCGTCATCTCGATTTACAACACGTACTAGACGTGGTAAAGGTTGATAGCCTCCCAGAATATTTCGTCTCGAGAACTGCCGGAAGATATGAGAACAACCATCAACTCTAAGCCACTAGCCACAGGGCAACACCATAAGCAATGTTCTGGACGAAAGGTCAACCTAAAGTAGAGAAAATATTGAAAATCATTCTTGAGTTGATTGATTGCTGCTTGATGGGGTCACTAGCGTCAAAAGACGACTTTGGATCCAGCCTCAGCCACTTGATGCAGGTCATGAGACCATATTGATCACGACCCTAAAACCTTTCTGGTCTCAGAATCTGTCTTCAACTTCCTTCTATCAAAACGAGGCGTACAGTGTGCCTTATGCAGCCTGTGACTCTAGGCTAGTTGTCATTAAAGCGTGGGACTACCAGAGGATCTCAGCCAAGCGGCTGAGACAAGCTACAAGAGCGGATCTCTCGATCCTGCTCCTGATCCTTTCCTGTTTGCAGAATAATATATTATCATTTTGGGTAATGCCCTTTGTCAAGGCGGTAGTGCCCCAGCGTATCTAGTATTGAGAGGCGGCGTGCCCGGAGTCTGTCAAGAGATCTTGTGCTGCTGATTGCAACAGCGAATCGTCGCTGGAGATCATGAGCGTGCTGAGCGTAATGAGTTTGCGGAGGAAATCCTGGACTCGAGTGCAGTTCAAAACAGATCACTAACATTGATCCACTATGGAAAGAGATTTTGCCATGCCTGACTATGAGTTGCAACAATGGCGAAATTTGTTCTTGCAAATCAAGAGCCAAAGCCCTACGGCCACCAATCTCCTGTCGGCTATATGCATGCTTGATAGACAGCCTATCCCAATTTTGCTGTTTCGCAAGGAAGACGACGTAGATCAGGACGCCGAGGCAGCTATCGATGTTCTAACCATATCTATATTCTTAAAAGAGAACAAAGATGAGAATGTTTATGTTATGGACCCATCCATGCAGCTTGCAATTAAAGAATTGATCCATGGATTCGGAGCCACAGACAAGGCCAAAGAGAATGCTTTGTAACCGGTTTGGGATAACTATTCAATCGGCAGGTGTGAAGAATGGGATTTCTGTGAAGCATTGGAACCCCATGCATAAGTGGTACTGAGTTATAAATATGATAGCCCTCGTTCTTAATTTCGCCAAGCATACCTCCTGTACTGCGCTGCAACATATGCCTATCATCAAGGGAAGCTCGAGATTGCGGAGGAGAAGATCAGGAAAAAACGTTGATATCGAAAGATTATACTCCGATTCCACTGAACCTATACAGACGCTACAGCCTATTAGTCTCTTAAGCTCGATCTACGTCGGTCAAGGACGGTCCACAGAGGCAGAAAAGCCACGAATGCAGGTTCTACAGATTCGCACAGAAGCCATAGGGTCCGAGCATCCAGGAACTCTCGGCGATATAGCCAGCCTCGCAAGGATCTACATGTACCAGCAGCGTTGGACTGAAGCCGAGGAATTACTCGTACCTCTGCTTGAAAAGAAACAATGGGTACTAGGAGCCGAGAAATCGGATACGCTCACGGCTATGAACAATCTCGCAGTAACATTTCATCATCAAGGGCGGCTAGAGGAATCCATAGAGCTCAAAAAAGAGGTGCTGGAGACGGGAAACAGAGTATTAGGGGCTGACCATCCTCACACACTGACCAGTAAACACAATACAGTAAGCCTGTACAATGACGCCGCGCGTTGGAATGAAACGGCCGTGCTGGAAGCGCAGATCCTCGAGAGCGTAAGAAGAGTATCAGGAGCGGAGCATCCAGAGACGGCATTATGCATCAACAGCCTGGGTTGAACATAGATACATGGTGCTAAGACAGTGGGCGGAAGTCGAGGAGCTGCTGGTGCAGGCGATAAGGTTGAGAACCGCCGCTTTGGGGTCTGAGCACTCGAATACGCTGGGCAGCAAGCAGAAGCTGGCACTTGTTTATTGGGGTCAAGGTCGCTATCTCGAAGCTACGGGGTTGATGGAGAAGGTCGTTGAGCTCTGCATGAAGGTCATGGGAAACGATCACCGGGTTACGTAACTGGCAGCCATCACGCTAGGAATGTGGCTCGAGAAGCAGCAGGAGGGTAAAGAGGAGGGGGAGCAGCATGAGGGAGAGTAGAGCCCTTGTGCGTTATTCTATCCTTTCACCTTTCTGTCGACTGTGGCTGTCTGAAGCTGGTTGCCTCGCAATCTCAAGGGCAGTCTTGCTCTCTCTCTCACCGAAGGTCCTCTGCGCTATCTACACTCGCAATTCTCCGTCGCCATTGCGATTGGGTTCTCCCAAACCATTCTTGTTGGCACCGGCCCCTTTCAGATCAGTAACTCGTTCGAATATGGAACAGGAAGACTAAGCCTAAAAGTCATGCCACAGAGGTATCTCATTGTCCTCTTACTTCAAGATAGCAGATGAACAATACACAAACTTTTCCACGAAGTAGCGAAAAGGGGACGTCAATACTTCTCGACAGGCATTAGTGACTTAGAGTGGGGGGGTTCAAAAAGGGGCCTATGTTGCAAGCTTAGGGACGATGGAGAGCTTAAATAATATGGTAACGTAATAGCGCAAACGTATACTTCGAGGCTCTAGTGCCTTGATACGGGTCAGGAGGCCTGAATCGACTGCAGACGTTGCAGCAGCTATGTTGGATAATTGTGTTCATGGTGGAAGAGGGTGTAACGGCATAGCTAAGCAGAACTAATAGCGAACGACCGCCATCTGAATAGCAAGGATTGATAAGGATGAAAGCGTTATTAACGATTATATCTTCCTGGGTGGATCCCTAGAGTGAACGTCCGGAGACCAGCTCCAAGCTGAATACGTGCAACAGACTCATCCGGACGGCATCCCAACAATGCCACAGAGCTTCATGCCAGATGTTCTTATTACCACACAAGAATCCACTTCTCTTAGCTTCGATTACCATCTCCTTTCCCCCTTCAAACAGCGGAGCTACTATGCATGCCAAACTAGCGCCTTTCTGAACCCCAGAACCCACCCATACACGCCCTAATAACACTCCAAATCATCCAATTTCTTCCAATAAATCCTCGGATTATTCCACCCTTGCGGCGCTTGATTGATATCGAAATGCCCTGGAACCTATTTCCCCATCAGCACCCATCCCCATTCACCAAAACCCTCCCCCCCAAACAACCCACAAAAACAAATAACAGAGGGAAAGGCTACTCACATTATCACAATCCGTGCAATGGTTCGTAATCAGCACCTTCACGCTCTTAACCCCATCCTGCTCCACGCTCCCACTCGGCGCCCCGCATGCCGGATCATAGGGGTCGGGGCTGCAGTACGGCGTCCCTGCCGTGATGATGCTGTAGCACGAGCCGCACGGCCCGCAGTCGGAGGAGCCACCGCCTAGTGAGGGGGCGATGGCGGCGGCGAAGACGCCGGATGGGAGGGGCGAGGGGCCGGCGGTGGTGGCGAAGGGGTGGGGGAGGGGGCAGTTGGTGTTGCAGATGCTTTGTTGGCCGGGGGGCTCGTTGTCTTGCTGTTGGGGGGTTAGTTGGTTGTAAAGGGTGGTAAAAGGGTGGGAGGAGGGGTGGAGAAGAAAGGGGGGGAAGGGTAGATGGGATAGTGAAAGGGCGGCTTACCGTGGCCATGCCGACTTGGTAGCCGTCGGGGATGTTGGGGTCGGGTGCGAGAGGGCCGGATTGTGCGATGGGGTTGCAGAAGGCTGGGGCGAAGAAGTTGAGGAGGGAGAGGGACAAGGCTCCTATGAGGATGCGGTTGATCATTGCGAAGGTTGGGTATTGGATTACTGGGTGATGTGGATGAAAGGAATATGGAAATAAGCGATTGACGACTGAGGAATTGTAGATGAAGGGATTGAGGGTGAAGAGACCAGCACATCAGGGAGGCGAATGCCCGTACTTATAGTCAAATGCCTCATTGTGACTGTAACGAGCCGTGGTTCGAGGATTTCGGTCCTGTGCAAGACTCACCGTTTCGGGTGGGATGTAGGGTTTGCTCTCTTGGTGCGGTATGATCTTGAAACGGTTTGGACCGTCCGGTGACCTTCGGCTCGAACTTTTGATGTCTCATGGAAAGATAATTCCCTTACCTCGTCATAGATTCGTGGCTTCTCAGCTCGATTTGGGAAATACAATCAGCTCGTCGGAGAGTATGGTGTTCTATAGAAATTGAATATCGTACACAAATGATAGTGGTGTCTGTACGCAAGGAGAGAGCGGGTGCTGTAATACGAGTTCTCCATACAAAGAGGACATTCCGAGCTACCAGATGTTATGCGGTATAGGAGCTGTCACAAGCTGTCAGACTCAGGGAGCGCTTCTGGTGGTTTCCGGCAAGACCCTTAGTGTACCAAACGACGTGCAGGATGCAGAAATGTACATCCAATTCGTGCTCATAGAAACTGAAGCCTCAAAGATACCTCTAGCCCATGCGAGATGAGAAACGTGGGGGATCTGGGCGGGATGGATGAGACGATGAAACATTCCGGGTGGACGGCCCAGCTGTGTCCCTTCCTCGATTTTCACTCAGCCACCCTTGTGACATGAAACATCGCATAATTTGCCTGAACCTAGAGGTGAGAGGAGTGTGAGATTTTCCTGACCTGATTAGACCACCAAACACTGTGAATTGACAATTCCCTCAGGTCCTGCCTTAAAAGCTCAGATGTCCACTCGGAACAAGCATCGCATCGATTAGATGAATAGAGCAGAGGTGTATCAGGCTCATGAAACCTTCTGAGAACGTTAAAGGTCTGTGAAGGAACAGCCCGCGCTCCATCGTCCAGCCGCACACTCGAGGCGAAATAGCGCACACATTGTCCCTTGACGTAAAGAAATTCTTGAAAATCCACACACGTGTTGAGTTCGACCAGCGAAAGGGCGAGACCTTGTATCGATAAGCATCTTCCCTGTTCATTGTTCATTGTTCCACTTCTACAGCCAGTGATGTTCTCTGGTGTCCGAGAAAGCTTCGATGGCTGTGGCGTTTCGTCGATGGCCTTGCGACCTGTCAGTAAAAGACGTCGAAACCATTCTGCCGTCGTACAAGGAGCAGGGGGCCTCTCGAAGCTCGACGACAAGGTGAAGTGTTTTAATAAGAATGGTGCTATTTGCCCGGATGCGTGAAACATTATCAGGAGCTTGGTTGCCTGATCGCTGCCGTCGACGACGGCTTTATCGCCGTTCATATTCCCTGTTGTCAATTAGAGAGTCATGGCTTCATTTCGATTGACTGTCCGAATGGTATTTGATACAATCGAAGAGAACATGTTGACGGCGTCAACTGAGGAACTCTGAGCAAGGTTAGAATTAGAGGCAAGGTGTATCCGCAATGGCTGCTTCAACTCATGTTTTACTGCTCGGTCACAGAACGGACACAAATCCCTGCTTATAGCTCGTTCCATCCACCGGCACAGATGTTTGCTCATTCGCCTGGCGAGCCTCTAACGGTCGCAAAATCCTTCTCTTGTTTCTGCTCATCCGAGGTCATCCAATTGGTGGTCTTGATTCGGTTTTGATATTCCTTGATGGTCTGCCTTCCTAATGGGTCTTCGCAGGTCAATCAGTACCTCACGAATCTGTGGGAAGGTTTCTAGGTGTACTCAGGAACGTAACCTAGCAAGCTTCCAAAACGACCACTCTGCCGGCGCATGGATTCGATACTGGGCTCCCGCTCTGCAGCCTCCCGACATTCTACGTATCCTCGAACTGTGCATTCAGTTCATGGCTTGACTCCTGCCCTCTGAGCTCCCGCACAATGTGCCCACTCCGAGATCTTGCCCCATCATCTAGGCCGCCCACAGCATCCAACTCAGGCGTCACCCCATCCGCCGCAGCCTCGTGAATTTTCTGGTTGTCTCCGATTTCCCAGCGGCTCGGTCTAGCGTCAAGTTCTGGCTTGATGTAGACAGGGCCAGCGGATCCTGATTCTCCCTCGGGAATCAATACATTGATTCTCTGCCTACTTTGTGCTGCTCTACGACGCTTGCGCCGAAACCACAACATGAAAGTGACAGTCGATGCGACTGCAGCAACGGGTAACACCACGCTGAGGACGATTTGGCCTTGAGACGAGATTGGGTGATGCTCAACAGCATTTGATGACGATGCTGAGGTTGACGCTGCGACGGAGGGGCCTGAGACCGCGGTGGCTGGATTGCTGTTTTAAGCGGTCGTTGCTACAGCTGACGAGTATGGTGAAATTTGTTTTGCATTCGCCAAACACCCCTCGAAACGCCCATCAGTGTTCAGAAGACGTTGTGCATTGCCTGCAGCAAAAATATTGAGGTCTTGATTGCCCATGCTCGCGTTCACGGCGACTGTGAAAGGCGACCTTAGGGTCACAGCAGTCTCCGTCGTTGTGGGACCTTTTGCCAGTAAATGTACCAGTGATTGTTTGGCAAGCTGATGTGACCGAGTATGTGCTGAAATGAAGATATGAAGACGGTAGATTGTTTTTGCTAGCAGTCGGGATGGCATTTTGTTCAAGTGCCTCAGTATGTTTGACAGGTACAACAGGCCGATACATATAATTCAAGTTAATGAGACAACCACTACCACAAAGCACAGTCCTAGTGATGTTTGCGACTGGGATAACGCCTGCTGCTCCTACAGTGACGGTTTTGCTAGCGGCTGGGAAAAAAGACTGGTTCGATTTAGCCAGCGCCAGCGATTAAGTACGAGTGCAACTCACAGGAGCTGCTGCTAGGGCAGCTGGAGCAAGTAAGGTCATCTTGACAAACACCAAAACGACGTCGCCGTGGATATCATGATCTCCACAAGAGCCTCATCGAATTATCCATTAGGAAGAATTAGCGGTGACTCCACTTCGAAGCTCAAAGATCGGCGCGGCCGTGCTTAGTCGTGACTTCTTGCAAGAGCTATGATTTGATGCAATACCACTGCAGAGTTCTACCAAAGGGCAAATCGACAAGCCGAATTGCCACATCCCTCAGCGTGGAGTATTTGCCTTCGATATGCAAAAATCAGGCGGTCCTGTGAAATGGATATTGGGGAAATCGCATAGTCATCTACAAGAACACCCCACTAGAAAGCTGCAGAATGGACGGCAGGTACCCAGATGGTAGAATGCAATAACAATGCGGGTCTTATTTCCCTACCAACCTCTTTACCCTCTCAAGTAGCACTTTACTCTCCCTCCCCAATCTACGTTGTCCATTCCTATCAGGCTTCCTCGCTGTTGCAGTCATTCTCCTCATTCGTTCCCTATCTACAAGCTTTTCGTTACGCTGTCGATTGCTTTCTTCGATCGCTTCTCTTCGAACTTCTGCTACTTCCCGCTTGTTTCTCGCGTGTTCAGATTCTTTAACAAAGGGGCGAGATTTTGGAGCTTTTCGAGGCCTTGACTCCGTAGCATTGCCTCGAAATGCACTAGGGGGAGGCGGTGATGGCAGGGGATTATCTAGCATTGCTTGACGCTCAGGGTGAAGTTCAAGTGTAGGAGATTTTGGTTCCTCTGGATTCGGAGCGTCCTCAGTAGTCGTATATGGATCGTATGCTGGGCCACTGTCGAGTTGGTCGCGCTCTTTGAGCTTGGCGTATGATTTTTTGACTTTCGCTTTGTGAATGAGGGTGGATTTTATCTTCTGCGCTGCATTGATGTTAGCTAGGATATGGTGATTTGCCTCAAATTCTACCTTTGCGGCGGTGCGTCCCATCTGGAAGGTTGTCGGGGCCAACGGTGAAGCCTTTTTTGGCCCGCTTGGTACTCTCCTTATTCTCGGGATCGGGATCCAGCTCGGCATGCTTTCGCTTTGGTGCCATGTCGCAGGCTCCGTGACCGACGTGCGATCAAAAAATTATTGAGGATGATGGATATGAGTGGAAGGATGGTTTTTAGATGAGGGTCCGGCGGTACTTCGGATTTCGGGACTAGCGTGCTACAGCCACTTTACACGCTGTGACGCGTCTGGGAAGACGCGCCGAAGGCTCGGCCTCCAGTGCCATCCAATTTGCACCGCTTGAGAAATTCTATGGACGCAGTGCACTCTGTTGTTCTCCATCGCTGAATAAATACAACATTGATACCGATCGCTACAATGGATGGTCTCCAGCTTCGTGACGAAGCGGTCCGAGACCGCATCAGGCTTGCGGAAGAGTTCCTGGATCCGAGTAAGTGGCTCTCTTGAAGGTGCTGGCGGTGCTGGCCTACTAACTGACTATTGCAGGCGATGCCAGAGCCCGAAGGCACGCAACACGGTTTTGATTCAATGGCCTAGACTAACATTCTGCAGCTATCGGGCAAAGATTATATTGATGCTGAATCAAGGCCACCGAAGATTAGAGGTGAGCCTACATTTGCGAAAGACGGAGACGAAGCGCTCATATCCACCCAGGTCAATCTGGATGAAGTCAGGGAGCATAATCGGCAGTTGGCAGATGGGTCGGTGGTCAAGTCACAAAAGACGAATGCTATGACTGATGTGGGGCGATAGGCTACTACAAACGCCCTTTGACTTCTCGCAAGCCTTCGACCGCGCGCTCAAAAACATCATTGGAATATTACCAAATCGACCTCCTAGGGAGTCAGCTGAGGATGTTGTATGTCACATTCCGAGGCAATTGAAGAGGAAGGACTAGCTGATATCTCTGGTAGATGTACTACTGTGCCTGGATCGGAAGCTTCGGAGAATTCGCATGCAATCCTCGAACTTTAAGCTCTTCTTATCTAAACCGTATGGTGTCTCTCGAAGGCATCGTCACGAAGTGCTCCCTTGTGCGCCCAAAAGTAGTCAAGAGCGTACATTACAATGAAAAGAAGAACATCTTCCACTTTAGAGAGTATAGGGATGCGACGATGACTGCCAACGGGGCAGCGAGCACAAGTGTATATCCACAGGAGGACGAGGACGGAAACAAGGTAGAGCTTTGTATGCTCATCGAAGGAGTGGAAAATACTGAATTTTCCTAGTTGATCACTGAGTACGGCTACTGCACGTATCGAGATCACCAGACAATCTCGATCCAGGAGATGCCGGAGCGAGCGCCAGCGGGCCAACTTCCTCGTGGGGTCGACGTCATTATGGACGATGATCTGGTAGACTCAGTAAAGCCTGGAGACCGGATACAGCTAGTTGGGATTTTTCGCTCTCTGGGAAATCGGACTGCAGGCCAAGGCAGCGCTACCTTCAAGACACTTATTCTCGCTAACAATGTCATTTTGCTGTCTTCCAAGTCAGGCGGTGGCATCGCTCAATCAACGATTACTGACACTGACATTCGTAATATCAACAAGGTATCAAAGAAGAAGAACGTTTTCGAGCTCTTATCACAATCGCTTGCTCCCAGTATATACGGTCACGACCACATCAAGAAGGCCATCCTTCTTATGCTTCTAGGCGGTATGGAGAAGAACCTCGAAAACGGGACCCATCTTAGAGGAGATATCAATATTCTTATGGTTGGAGACCCCTCAACAGCGAAATCTCAACTTCTCCGCTTTGTCTTGAACACCGCGCCTCTAGCAATTGCCACAACCGGACGAGGATCCTCCGGAGTCGGTCTAACAGCAGCCGTTACCAGTGACAAGGAGACCGGAGAACGACGTCTCGAGGCGGGCGCCATGGTGCTTGGAGACCGAGGCGTTGTTTGCATCGATGAGTTCGACAAGATGAGTGACATTGACCGTGTAGCTATACACGAAGTCATGGAGCAACAGACCGTTACCATCGCCAAAGCCGGGATCCACACCTCACTCAACGCTCGATGTAGCGTCATCGCCGCAGCAAATCCCATCTACGGCCAATACGACCCTCATAAAGACCCTCACAAAAACATCGCACTTCCTGACTCCCTCCTTTCCCGTTTCGATCTTCTGTTCGTAGTCACAGACGACATTGACGACTTCCGAGACCGGCAGATCTCCGAGCACGTCCTTCGTATGCACCGCTATCGCCAGCCTGGTACCGAAGAGGGAGCACCAGTACGGGAACAAGCGCATCAAACGCTCAGCGTAGGCCTCGACAGAGACCAAGAATCCAACCAAGAAACCCAAGTCTATGAGAAATTCAATATCATGTTGCACGCCGGCGTGACCGTGACTTCCGGCCGCGGAAACGCTCGCAAGATTGATGTACTCAGCATACCCTTCATGAAAAAATACATCCAATATGCCAAGTTGCAGCGGAAGCCGGTCTTGACGAAGGGCGCCGCGGACCACGTCGTGGCCACTTATTCCGCACTCCGAAACGATGAGCTTGAAGGGAACCAGCGCAAGACCTCCCCCATGACGGCGCGTACGCTCGAAACGCTCATCCGTCTCGCCACCGCACATGCGAAGGCACGCCTCTCCCACCGTGTCGAGGAGAAGGACGCCGAAGCAGCTGAATCGATCCTTCGCTTTGCGCTCTTCAAGGAAGTCGTCGAAGATGAGCGCAAGAAGCGAAGGAGGGTCGATCGTGCACCAGCTTCAGATGACGACTCCTCTGGCTCTGACGACGATGAAGATAACAACGACACCCAGCAACGAACCACCACACCACGCGCAGGAGGCACGCGGTCGAGTACAAGGGGCATCGCCCGCCCTCGAAGCACAATCAACGGTACTGCCAACGCGGAAGTCGACTCAGACGACGACGACGAAGATCTTTACACCGTCAGCCCTCGTACACAGCGCCAGACTAACGGAACTTCCCAATCACAATCCCAATCACAGTCCCAGTCCCAAATGTCCGTAGCCTCATCACGACCAGCCTCCCAGCTTCTCACCTCCCAAGGCGACGAATCAAAGCAAACGAACGGCACGAACGGCGACGCTGAAGCAATCGCGCCAGCGCGGTTGAGAGTGTTTAGGACGGCGTTAGGACAACTACTCAATACAAATCTATTCCAGAATGAGGCTGCGGATTTAGATCCGTTGGTGGGCGCTGTGAACGCAAGGCTTGGGGGTAGGGAGGAGGCATTCGAGGAAGGAGAAGCCAGAAAGGCGCTGGTGGAAATGGGCGAGAGGAATGAGATCATGTGAGTACTTCTCTTTCTGAATTACCGTGGGGAGAGTGGGTGGGTGGACTGGTGGCTGACATCCATTTCGCAGGTTTGCCGAGGGTGACGGGATTGTGTATAAGATATGAGCGTGCTGTGGCAGGGTATCCGTTGCTTGTTATGAGACTGGGGACTTCGGGTGGGTCAGGTACCATGTGAGCATCGGGGTGGCGTTGGTGTCCACGGTGAAATCTAGTTGCTTCATGAATAATTTTGAGCCATTGATCACGCTTCAAGCTGTTTGGGCCATCAAATGCAGTCATTGGGATCTTCTGACATACGATATCGGGGGCTCAAATTCAGAGCCCGGGCCACTGCACATGCTTGCTTGTCCAAGCCCGTCTTCATACAGTTCGTCTGTGGCGACCGACGGACTTGGAGCGCCGGCGTTGGCGCTGCCCATGCTTGATTCAGCAAAAAGGGAGTCCCAAGCTATAGAATGCTCACACGAGCGAATACTACAAGATAGAAGAGAGATATTGTCGACTGTGTAAGAAGAGATGTGTCTACAACTTGTGAGTAGAAGAACGGCAAGAAAATAATGCTTTGAAATTTACAGTATCCTCGACATTTCAATGTATACACGTGTCCATAAGAGATGAACGACGAAAACAAAATTCAAAGACCGTCCGTTTACTCTCCCATGTCACTACTTGGCTGTATTGCTTACTTTACAGGGGCGAAGTTGAAGAGAGCCAGGCTCAGGGTGACCTACCTTAGGTTCTCGGAGACCCCGATAGGGCTAGCACTAGGACTAGCGCTAGGGTTGTTGAATTGTATGCCCTTATCTTCTTATCGCCCATGAACGTGCTGATGATATGTTGCGGGACTGCTATCCAAGTACATAGCAAGCCTCTTCCCTTATAAAGAGGGGTAACCTGAGGTTCTGTCTGTAGTATGTTGCAGACTCGATCGCTACTTGAGCCCAACAGCCATGCTTGGGAAGGTCTGCTTGTTGCCGTTAAGATCATGTAGCATACGTGCTTTCTCAACCTCTCAGAATCGACGCGCAGACTTCACTCATGTTGTCCGTGGCCTCGCCGCATTTTAAGCATGACTTTAGGAGTGCTGAGCAGTAGCAGGTCGTTGGAGCAGGAGCTGTGGGCTTAGCGATTGCTCGTCAGCTCGCGGGAAGAGATGGGACGTCGACCCTTCTGATCGAGAAGCATGGCGCTGTTGGAACGGAGACGAGTAGTCGCAACTCAGAGGTAGACAAAAGCATAAGCCATACATAGGATAAACACTGATCGGCGTCTCAGGTCATCCACGCAGGCATCTACTATGGCCCTAACTCCTTTAAAACCGCCCTCTGCCTTAAAGGCAAGCAAATGATGTACGACCTCTGCGACAAGAAAGGCATCCCCTACCGCAACACGAAGAAATGGATCCTTGCCCAAGACGAAGCCCAGCACGAGAAATTGACAAAGACGTACGAGTTCACAAAAGCAATCGGTGTCCCTATGCGTTTCGTCCCACTATCAGAAGCCCATGAGCGCGAACCCGATGTTCGCGTAACGCAGGCTTGCCTTGAAAGCCCCACCACCGGCATCATCGATTCGCACGCATACATGTCCTTCCTCCAATCAGACTTCCAAGATCGCGGCGGCGACTTAGCCACCAACACCACCGTACAATCTATTGACCCCATCGACTCCGGCGCCGGAGGCTACAAGATCCGCACCAAAACCGCTTCAGCATCCGAAACCGACACCATCACCGCCGAGACCCTGATTAACAGCGCCGGTCTCTACGCCGTCCCGCTCTCCAACTCAATCCTTCCTCCTCCTCGCCGTATACAGCCCTACTACGCCAAAGGTTCCTACTACGCCTACAACGCCCCCTCCCCCCGCCCCCAAACCCTCATCTACCCCGCCCCCACCACCGGTGCCGCCGGCCTCGGCACGCATCTGACCATGGACCTGACCGGCGCGATACGCTTCGGACCGGACGTAGAATGGGTTGACGACCCAAGCGATTACTCAGTCAACGAAGAGCGTTTACCCGCCGCTTTGAACGAGATCGAGGCCTACCTCCCGGGTATCAGGAGGGAGAAGGTCACACTGGATTATAGCGGGATACGACCGAAGCTGGGGAAGGGAAGCGCGGTGGCGAGTGGGAAAGGGGACGGGTTCTCGGATTTTTGGATTAAGAAGGAGGAGGGGTTTGAGGGGTTTGTGAATCTTTTGGGGATTGAGAGTCCGGGGCTGACGAGCTCGTTGGCGATTGCGGAGATGGTGGAGGCGTTGCTGTATCGATGAAGTTGGATGAGTGGGGAGGGTGAGCTCGTATATGATGGTGATGGCTTTGGCCGTGTATGGAATACAAGGTATGGTATTGTGTATCTTTCCTTTCGCTGCTTCTGGGGGTTAAACCAATATAGGTTCAAATCCGCTGATAGCGGCACAAGTAGCATCAACTGCAACTAGAAGGAGGTATTGGGTAGAAGGGACAAGTATCGAAAAATTCCCACCTAGGGTATCTACTTCTGCCTTTTTTGTTCCGCTCCAAGAGCAAGTCTCACTACGACAAAGATCCCCAAACCCACCGCTTCGCGATTCATGTCCATCTCTGCAGCTGAATTGTGCAGCTAATAATCCACGGGAGATTCTGATCAAGTATCTCGGGCATGTCCCAATGTAGCCAGAAACACTTGGGGTTTAGTGGTTGTCGCCATCTTTGAGGAACATGCGAAGCCTGCTACGCAAGCGATGCAAAGGGTAACACATGATACAAGACGCTGGCCAAACTCTTGCGAGGCATCCATTCTGTTTCTCAACCATCCTACCATGTTCCGCCATCAAAGACCACTGTTCATACGCCGCCTTGGCCTATCACCACGATATTCTAATTTCGCGGATTCCAAACGCCCTCATTCTCTACACCCATATCTCAGTCATTCTCCCCTCATCAACGCATCAAGCCGTCGGAGGACACACCAGGCTCCCATACCACAGCCGTTCCGAAGCTTCTCCACGTCGCATTCGCACTTCCATCCTCAGAAGATCCTGCCCAACAACGACTCCTACAAGCAAAAGAACAAAATCGGCCCGCTGATATGGTGCCTCGCCGCCCTCCTCGTTTACAGCACGATCGCTGCACGGAATTCTGTGCAGGACTGCTTGACGGAGGTATCCCAAGCCATCAAGGAAGGACGGAAGAAGCTAGCCGAGCATCCGGACAGCATGACGCTTGAGGAGCGTAGAAGATTGGAGATGCTGGAAATAGCGTATAGGAATGTTGATTGGTGGATGAGAGTGACCGTGTACCCGCAATGGGCGTTTTGGGCGCTTGGTGGGGGAGCAATGGTGTGGTCTGTTGTAAGACGGATGTTCAAATGAGTTAAAGATGGGCGGATAGGAAAGAGGGAACTTGGGTTAGGGTCCTCTACGGAAAGCAGCTTCCTTCCCCGGGCCATCCAGATTCCAGCCATTCACCTTGCAAGCATGGCACACGCTCGAGTCTCTAGCAAGGCCTCCTATCATCATCTCTCCCTTCCATTTCAACTCGTGTTTCGGCCTTCAGCTTACCACCGTCCGTACCTCAGTCCCTTCCTTAGCTCACTTTCTCCTCGGATTTGACAATTGAAGGAATAGGTGCTAGAGCCTGACGGAGTGACACTGACAAAAGATAGCAATGGAGGTATCGCTGTGTAGCTTGTACAAGGCAGGCCTATCATAGAATAGAGGTCCAGAGGTATGGACCAGTGCCCCTTGTAAGTGAAGTTAAGAGGATAATCTCGCCTTCACAAAAATTGAAACGTCTTTGGAAGCGTAGCCAATGATCCAAAGGAAATCTGGAACGGGACTAGCACTCCTGCTTTCCTTCACTAGTATGGAATTCAGGCTTGATACAGTCCGAATCTCCGTCTAGTCTTCTCTCTCCTTCTCGGACAACTGTACATGCTCTCAAGTCTTGATTGTAGAAGCGAAAAAATCAGTAATGCTATGTTCGTGATGACGAAAGCTATAAACGAAATGACTATCAAGCGATTGGAAGAACTCCAGAGCCCGGCTGAACTGACTTCCTTTGACGGTCTCCTGTTGTTTTATGCTTTCGTTGGAAGGATCTTTGCCGTTAGCGGAGGGAGATTTCATGTTTCTAGCTGTAGGCGGAAACGGCTCGCAAAAGGGAGTGGGAGGAAGGCATGGCTGAGCATGTAGATCTTATCTGAGCTGAGAAGAATACGAAGGGAAAAGTTTCGAAACCGGAAAGGAGAGAAGATTCTGGACCTGGAAGTCCATCCCTTACGACGCTTTCTGTCCGATGCCTTCTCACGCAGGATATTGCATCAGAGCCTCGCCAATTCACTTACCTCTCCACATCCTTTTGTACTCTCTCTTCAGACACCCATTTTCTCACATTTCTCGGCTGCCAAAATAAGCTGATCCTGATCGGGCCTTGTTTCTCCGTCCTCGATAGTTGCTCTCTGCCAATCGATCACAGATGGTACTGTCATTCATCGACCAAAATTTTATAACGTAAAAGCAAAGCCATACCCACTATCGTGGAAGCCGCAGCATACTGATGAAATTCTTACGTTCTTGAGAAGCTTCTTGGTCCGGTTCTTGATTGGGGACTCTCCAAGGTCCCTTGTTGTTGGTGACGTGCGAGCTCTACGTCGAAAGAACTCGTTTGATCTGTAAGTTGACGATGTAATTCAATGCAGAAGTGCTTGATAAATGGATCAGGGAAGATTGGCTGCAGTTTGGTAATGGGTAGAGAAATTGGATGGAGAATTGGGAATGAGCTTATCTGTGACTCGGGAGATAAGAGCATTACAAGTACAGGGAGAGTTGGCGATGAATTTGAAGGTACAGGGCCGAACGAATTGGTGTGGACAAAGAGGCGAGATCAATCCCTTGCATTGCTTCCTATCCAGTTGTTCCTTTCAACCTGCCGAATAGCTTCAGAACCTCTTCAGCTTGCTTCGCCTCTCGAATGAACCATTTCTTTTCACGTTCAAAGATCTCGCGCTTCTCGGATGACATACAATCAGCATCCTCGGCCAGCCTTTTCTCTCCAAACACGACACGTTTCCCAACCTGGTAGTAGTTATACAGATCATAGATTTGCCACGGCGACATCACGGCCATGAAAAATACGAGGTACTTGAAGAACTGATTGGGTGGTCTTGCTTGATCGGATTTTGGATTGGATCCTTGGCTGGATCCTCTCTTCATCGTGCTGGAGCGCGAGCATAAGGAGCAGAATACGCGCGAGATGACGTGCCTGTGGGAGTGTCGTTGGAAGATGAAGTCAGAAATCCGAGTAAGACATAAGGATCTGGAATGGATCTGTTCATGGCCAATGGAGTGATGGCGGATGATTCTTGCCTGAAGACTAGGAGGGTGGGAGAAAGGCGACCTCGGATGGTGGTTGGCGCGAGCTCTCATTATTCTGGCGCCCGGTCCAGTCTTATATACTCTGGTACACATGATACCGGTACGCTGACTTCACAGTCTCGTGGTCTGTGAGCTCCTTGGGTGTCAAGCAGTTTGGATCTTCGGCTAACCTCCACTCGTATTCCTCAACTTGTGGCCGCAGTTTCGCGGCCTGGGCACCCATGAGATCCCTGTGAGAAGGTCACAGTAATGTGAGAACTCCGACAAATATGACTGCTGGCAGACTAGGCCCGTCCGGCTTGGGTTCTTTTGCAGACGATTCTGGTTCTGGAGTGGACTACGAGCCGGAAAATCTTGCCGTTGAAGAGGTAAAAGACCGGAGGCTCTGCATGTAGGGAATGGCGCGTGTTGCGGAATTTCTCGGTCGCGAGGTCGATCGAATATATCGTGATGGAGAATGAAAAAGCCAGAAGAATAATGATTTTGAGTCTAGGTGAGAAAATTCAGAGGGAGAAAATACATCCTCAGAGAGTAAGTAAGAGGCGAGGAAGCCCTCGACATAAGTCCGACAATCCCCTCAAAGCATATCAAGACCAAGAACGGTAGATCATGTACAACTCAATCATCAGAGCCACAAATATACATCCTTACCTTCCCTATCGTTCCTATATCTTCATAACCCTAACGGATTCTCCCCCGTCTGCTCCTGCCCTCCATACGGCTTCTTCCTCTCCTCCTCCTCTTCCCGATTCTTATGCTCCATATTGCCCGCGCCCACACCAGCAACCGCCCCATGCGCCTCCCCACTCTTCATAAGGCCACCCACCAACGGCTCGACCAGTCCGCCAACCGGACTCCCTATGACGGATAGTCCCTTGCCAAACGGCTTGCCGACGGGCGACATGACGGATTCCATCTTCGAGCCGACGGAGTCGCCAAAGGAACGGGGGGCGGAGGCGAAGCCTGGAGAGTAAAATCAGTGATGGGTGGGGAAGAAGGAGGTGGGGATTGGGGGAAGGGGGAAGGAGGACGGGAGAAGGTACCGCCGGAGGATTTCTGGGCGGCAGGATTTTCGGAGGGGGGTTTCTCGCTGTTTTCGCTCTGCTCGGTGGGGGCTGAGCCGTCATCATTGTCCTCGAGCTGGACTCGGTTCTCGCCGTTGTCGGCCATTGTGTGGTAAGTTGTCTGTAGATGTCCAGGGACTTGGTGGCTATACTGAGATGGATATAGATGCCTTTGATAGAACTGCTAGGAGGTCGTGAAGGTAGAGATATGGAAATTATAATAAAAGTATAATGGAATGGTTTTGAGGTAGATGCAAGTTTGACAGGTGACTTGAAACCCCACGCGCTTCGGTTGCGTGACCCCGCGGGGAAGCCGCTCAGGCGCTGCATCCCTGCAAGAATTGCCCCCTATTAATCCACATGACCACTGATGATACTTCCAAGACAGGAAAATTGTGTCCACACAAGCATAGACAATCAGGGATATATATCAATGAAACTTGAGAGTTTCCTGGTAGCCAATCAGCTAGGGAGAGAACTGCGTGTCGCTGAAAAATCCAATACTCTCTATGCTTCGATTCACAGAGTACAACGCTCCAAAAAGAACCTCGTACTTCATATCTTACTTAGTCTAGTCATCTCCTAGCTGCTAGATCACAAGGTGATTAAGCCAACGGGATCCCATTTGAGCTGCTGTTCAACGATTTACCTATATGCAATTACAGACACTCTACGTCAGTCCTGGATTCAGAGAACTTCCTGCCATGTCACCTTCTTACTTCGCAGCATCTGCATCACGCCCAAAGGCAAGAGTCCTTTGTCCACGATGTTCAGCCCTCCAAAGCGCTGAAGCAGGTCTGGAGCATATAAGTGGAGAGGCCATGCGGTCCCTGTGTCGTTACCGTTTGAGAGCAGAGTTCGCTGCGAAGTTGGAAGCCTTCTCAGTGCAGCGTTGACATCTGGCGTACTCTCTAAGATGTCGGGCTTGGGCGTTGTGCACAGCATGTTGTACTTGTTCTTGAGATTGATGCTGGTTAACTCGCGGTATCGGGTGAACTCGGTCATTGACATGAACGGTTCTCGGTCACTGTCTTTTCCAGATGTGGAAGAGTCGGTCAGATCATCCGACTTCGTGCTGGTCACCAGTGGCTTGTTCGACCTCTGTGATTTGCGTAACCGATCCTGGGTCTTGCTACTGACGGCATATCCTCCATTAGCTTCAAACCACTCGCGAGCTTGCCGATAAGCTTCCTTTTCGTCTTCGAGGAATTGCTCCACCTGTTGTACAGGCGACTTGATCAGTCGGTCCTTGACATACAAGTAATCGATAAAGGGATTGCAGAGGGCTAAGCCACCGAGTTCCTCAGGCAAATAGAAGAATCCATCTGGCACATCAGTCACTCCAAACCGCTCTGAGACAATGTTCTTTAGATGATCTATCACGCTATCGCCGGAAGCACCGAGGTTGTTGAAAAGCTGACTTTGAATACGCCGGTGCGTATCAAGGACCATATTCACGTGACCACGCCCAAAGCAGTTGGCCGGTTGGCCAAAGACTCGTTTGAAGAACCTTCCCACGCAGCTATTCCATATTTGGACGAAGGAGAACACGCTTTTGCTAGCAGAAAGCTGTCGCTTTAGCTGTTCCGTATGGCGATCGACTTGAGTCTGGTCTATTATCCAGCGCCCAGTACCTGGTTCAAGCTTCAGGAACCCCCACTTGACATCTCCTTGGGGAAGACCATTATCGTCGCTGGTCCATGAATTTTTAGGAGAAATGGATCCCGATTTTCTCTCGTTAATAGTTAGACCGAGAATATTGACGGAATCACGGACGGCCTTCCAAGCGTCTTTGCAAAGTGTTGGATCACCCCAGATCCATATATCGTCCGTCATGCGGTACAGTAGTGTTCCGTCGGCTCTTCGATTCACAGCCAGATCCAGGACGAATAGCACAGCCTCTGCCATAAAGTCGCTTATTGCATGCGATATAGGCACACCTCGCTTACGAATTCGCACCTCGGATTCTTGCTGTCCTTCATACATCATCCTCAGCGGCGTTTCCAGGAAAATTCGAAAGAAGGACATCCAGGACTCCGGCATGCCAAAGAAGCGTAAGACAGCGTAAATGGTTGAGTGGGAAAGAGACGTATAAAACCATTGAATGTCCGACTGAACAACAGCGAACTCTTTACCATAGAGGCATCGATGGATTAGTAACTCTGCGGCAATCTGGTGCAATAGCTGCTGCCGGATCTGCAGAGGCGTCTTTACGTCGCCATCGGTGTCGTGTTCGTCTTCATCATCGTAGCCACCCCGAGCTCCAGCCTGTGCCGTGTTCGGTAGTTGTGCCAGGAAGTAGTCGTCCCAGTAATTTTCCTGCTTCTGCGGCGCTGTTCCCTGGGTAGCGACGGTGTGAGCTTCACCCAGAAAATACGCTCTGCGGTCTCGGTCTTGGACCGATATTGGTTTTTGGGAGCTTTTCCAAACATCCTTGTTTGAGATCAAGTGCTTGAGCATGCGCTTCATCGTGACTGACCAAGTGATCCCAATGTAGTGCAGGAATATCGCCTGAAGAATATCTTCATCCATCTAAGTATATTTCGGATTTAGCTCTTCTTCATGAAGCTAGGGGATGAATTTATAGAGCGAATACAGCTGAACATGTCTCAAGCTCCTTGAAACCCTCAAAAACATGTAGAGGATGCTCAGGAATGCACTTACCATGATTCTGTACTTTCCATTCAGTTGATGACGAGGCTCTACCACAATACCTTCAGAACCCCAAGACCAGCCCTGGAGACTGGCATATCGCATGTTCAGCACGTCCGCGATCTCGGTCAAAACAACCTCGTTCTGTAAGAATTCCTGCAAAATTGTCTTCTTCTGCTCTGAAAGGAGCTCGTTTTTAAGCAGACCTCCGACGCACCAGCGTAGAGAACCGTGGTCGAACGGGTTCGAGCGGGTGAACAGCCTGTTTCCTTCCCGCTTAAGTTCTTCTCGGAACTCCTCAAGTCGTTTAACAGCTTTCTCGTCCTTGAAGAGTCCATCCAGATAGTCGTTGATGGCGCTGACATTGGTATCAAGTGGCTTGAAAACGTAGGATTCGAATGTCTCTTGCAACTGCTGCAGTCTGGTCTGCGTCACCACTTCGAACGGGCCGTCAAGACTGGCAGAATCTGACGCAACGGCTGCCGGAGGAGTAGCAGCTCCGGAAGTATCAGATAGCCATTCTGTCAATAGCCGAGCATAGAGGTCAGCATATTCTAGCTTCCGGGTCCGCTGATCGAGTAGTAGCCGTAATTTCCGCTCCCATTCTTCCAGAAGGGAGGAAGGAATCGACGGATCGTAGTGGGCTTGGTCTAGGAACCGCCGAATATTTACTATGGACAGTCCTCCAGTGGTTTCCTGATTCAGCTCGTGTTCTGAGACCTCATCAAGCTTCGAGGTCGTGCTAAGGCTGACTATCCCAGAGAGCAGACCACGAAGTCGTGTTGACTGGTCAGTGGTAATATTGGCAGATGCCAAGATCTTGTGCTTGCGATCTTCGAAGGTCCCTTGCTGCATTCGCAGCTCTTCGATTTTGATGTTGGTGAGGGATTGCAATGTCTGCGACAAAATACCCGATGAAGACATAACTGTTATGTGACTAGATAGAATTTTCGACGTTCGAAGGTTTGAAGGACAGAAAGTTCCAACTGCTGGCGGAGAGAGAAAAGTTGCTAACGGCTGTCACAGATGTGCTACTCAAATTGAGATCTTACCTACTTCTAGATTAAGAGATGGAAGCCGCTTGCCCATATCTATAGGGCTCATTCACCTTAGCTGTCGATTACAAAAGGACGATCAACGCCCGACAAGATCGACTTCTATCCCTAAGGATGACCTTAGGCTGATTGATGCCTGCTGTCAGGTCTGTCGGCTGCCAATTTGGGTGCAGGAACGAGTTTGAACGATCCAATCGACCCCCATGTCCCAACGCCAAAACGCTCAGCAGCTTCGCTGAGAACGGGCTTCAGTGGGCTTGAGCTGTTCGATAGGTTAGCAGAGTCGGACTACGCGTTTCAAGGCCTGTCACTGCTGTAGCAGCGGTGAGTCACGAAGTCTGGACCGCAGAAAATAACTTGAAGGATCTGGTTCACTTAGGTAACAGCGAAGGCTTGCCTACGAGCACCCTTTTCTTTCGTACTCGGGTCGCCCAGAAGTTTGTTCCCCTCCTATTCTGGTTAGCCGTTCATGGCTCGCTTATTGACCAATCTCGCGAACCGGCCTTTCGTGCTCGGTTTCGAAAAGCACACATAATCTCGATCAATGATTGGCCGACAAGCGTACAGCAAACGATTAGCCAAATGAGGAAGGGAACAAACTTCTGGGCGACCCGAGTACATGTAGACTTGCTTCATGGGATCAGGTCGCAGGACAGCTCACGAGTGTTGTTACATGTACACAACGTGCCAAGCACGTAATGCCAAGAACATAACGTTGTAGCGTTGTTTGATAATTCGCCACAAACATCTTCCTTGCTAGCTATATTAGGCTAGGCTGCCCAGATTCTTGGCATACTAGTAATAGTATGCTTGACATGTATTAGGATACTGGCGGTGTAGAAAGCCTGATCCTATGAAGCAACATGTAGACTGGCGATCATCTCTCAAGGGAATACATATTGAAGACCCTTGCACCTAGGCGGCATTTGAAACATGATGCGTCATAACCAGCCTCAACCGTCATGGCACTCCGAAGTCAACCGCAGAATGCCGATCTACTGAGTCCGCATCGATATTTGCGTCCTTCGAACCATTGCGTTGCTTCTCCATATTTAATATTTACGTGAAGGATTTTCACCCTACCCATATAGAAGCTTACTGCGTAACTGAAAGGTTACCCAAGTGATTACCCCGATCGTACTCTCCACTTCACCCGTGTACAGGCCTACCAGAATCGCAGCGATTAATTTCTCCATCCTTTCAACTACAGCGTAGATCAGGGTGTACGTGAGGGATGGGTCTTTGCTAATGTCGTCGCTTGAAGAGTAGTAATGGGGAGTTGGAAAGTCAGGTAGTCTATATGGGTTGTAAGCGGTCGCTACTGGTAATGATTCATGTTTGCGTATAAGGAACTGATCCCCTGGTCGCGAAGGGAAGGGGCTCTGAATAAGGGACGTTGATAGCAGCTAGATACATACTGACACTAGACGCCCAGAAAGAATGGAAAACGAAGCCATAGAAGATGGAACACACGCCAGATAACGTCGCGGCGAGTAATGGGCAGAGTAGAAACACGCAAGCTTCTCGGTCGGCATTCCATTGAATGTATCGCAAATTCACTCAAGATGGAGACCAGCGCGCGAAAGTCAGCTCATAGCCATGACCCACGTCTAGCCTACAACACACTGGCTCTGGAAGCACTCCTTACGGAACCCAGACTGAGGGCGAGGAATGGGATTGTAAAGGGGATAGTGCTAACAAGCGGGCCTTAGCACTTTTCTCACTTCTTGTGGAGACAGACGAGAAGGAAGCGGAAGGCGAGCGTCGTAGAATGGAAGATGATAGTCGAAATTTGCAGAAACGCCATCGCCTACCGAGTGCCAAAAACGAATCGAGATACCTGCTAGCTACCTCTCTGAATCCAGCGAAATAGTTAATAAGAGATCTCGGAATCCTCGTAATCACGTCCGATCCGATAAGGATCCCGTTCGAACATTCCTGCCACGCGATTCCCTCTGTGACCGTTAAAAGGCGACCCGCCTGGATGCATTAGAATTCTAGGTCCGTGAGGCTGATGACGACCAATATGCTCCATGCCACGATGGTGACCATTCCGACGGCCAAAGCCAGGCATGCGGCCACCGTACATGTTTCCTACTTGTGAGGCCACGGAGTCGCCGTCGTAGATCTCGCTCATAATTGACGCATCACTATCTGACTCGTCGTCCTCATCGTCTTCATCATCGTCGTCTTCATCCCGACGGTGACCACGGCGCGAGTGATGCCTTCGATCGCGGTGGTGCCGCCGGTGGGAGGGGTGGGGACAGCAAACATGAACCACTGGACCATGATGCATCAACGGATTGCCATTGCCGCAAGTCTGAGGGACGCCGTTCGGTCGGCCGTTCCGCCATATGTTGTTGGGAAAGTATGGGCCCGGCGGTCCGTAGCATTGAGGTATTGTGTAATAAGGGGGCCTTTGACGTGGGCTTTGCTGGCGAGGTCTTCCCCATGGTCCCAGCATTGTCTGATAATAATCGATCAGACGATGAAAAATTATTGCGAGGTGTTGGTGGCCAGCCATATGACTTACCGATGTGTAATGAGGCATGTAACCGGTATTCGCGGCTTTCAAATTTGAATTGAATGACGCTTGCGGTGCTTGTTACGGGCGAAGGTATTGGTGGAACTAATGACGAAGCTCTGTGCTCTCAACAAATTGGTTGAAGCCTATGGTGAAGCGCGAGCTTTGGGTTGTGATGTGAGATCTTATTTAGAGACTCCGTTCAGGCCCAACGACATTATGAGTAAATCATTTCATGTTTGAAAAATGTCAGACTCATGGAGCATCGCATCGTAACATGTGCTGGCCGAGTGCGAACGGCAAACCCAAGGTAATCATTCAAAAAGAGTTTGCTTGCGGCTTTGAGAAGCAAACCGCTATCGCCACAGTCCCATGAATCAGCATTCTGTGGACACTACATCCACCAGCAAAGATACCTGGTGACGTGCGCAACTGATAGCAAAGAAACCACGCGATGTTCTAATGTAAAGACAAATGAATGTTCTACACTGATTACATCACAGGCTGAGCCTCGTTCATCGTACCGCCGGGAAATTATCCTGAAGCTTCGGAATTAGAAATGAAGACTACTCAGACCTGCCTTGATAGACTGGCTTTGCGTTACATCGTGGCATTTCTAGTAATAAAAAGCCGCGGAGGCGTCATCGTTTCAATAATATTCATCCTCGTAGAAGCCACGTTCGGGATAACCTCCGTATTCCATGCGCCCATTCCATCCCCCATGGGATTCCATCCCATGATGCTGAGGGTGCCACCCGTGCAGGCGACGTCCTCCATGTAAGCGGGGACAGTGACCGCGAGCGTGACCGCGAGCGTGACCGTGTCGAGTGCGCTCGTACGACATTGAACTCGCGCTTTCGGTGTGCTCATCTACCTCGAAGTCCTCGTCTGTATCTCCCTCATCATATTCGTCTCCATAGTCCTCGTCTATATTGTGACGGGGATGAAATCGTGGTGGGTGGCGGTGCCTACGCGGATGGCGGCCATATCTCCGTGCAAGCTGCTCCTCTTCGTATCGTCTTATATCATGATGGCGCAACCAGGCGTCATCCGCCGATAAGTGATGCAATCGACCATCGTGTGACTGAATCGGGTGACGATTTCTGTAGTGATGTTGATACTGTGGAAAATTGTGCCAGTGATTGTAAAGCTCTGAATACCGTGGGTAGCCGAGGTTCCGTCCATTCATTTGGTCGGCATGTACTCGCATTCGATTTTCCCAGGGTTTGAGTCCCAAAACCTTCATGATGGTCCCAGAAAATGGTGGGTTACCCATTTTTGACGGACTATGTGAATTGTAAATTTCAGGCTGAAGATGGATCTTGCGCTTGTAGAGTTGCCACTAGGCTGCAACAAATAGTGCACAAGAGAGCGGATACAAAGGCTGGAGACAAAAGCTTGTTGGGATGACTTGGAGTTTTCTGTTCGGAGCGGCGCAGCTCGCTTATTTATCCTGGCTGGTCGGACTTCGTGGTTCGACGGATGAATGGGAGCTCATAATACTCATACGTATAGACCATGTGGTACTTCATTCCACCAAGAGATCCCGATTTTTGTCCGCTATGGTTGGCTTGCTTCGGTGGTCCGCAGTAATCCTGCGGGCGAAAACAGAACACTATGTTTGCTTGCAAATCCTGCAAGCAAACATGTCCAGCAACTGGCGACTTTTCAACAACAACAGTTCAGCGAGATGAATCAGATATGGAGTGGTAACGTCACAGAATGATTGCCCTAGCCAGCTGACCAACTGCAGAATTGTCAGTTGCGTCAAGCGGGTCGCGTAGATGACTGCCAAACCTACCTCTAAGCGAGGACTTGCATAAGCAAGCTGTGATCATAATCCACTATTAAGTCTATCCTTCTCGCATTGTAAGACCTCGATAAAAGATGGACGTGGTCTAGGATGCAAAGAGGTTGAACCTATTGTCAATGCTGTGACGCAACTGAAATTGAACACAATGAGAATGTATCACGGTGATACTACCAGAGGCCCGCCTGTCTTGTGGGAAGTAAGACCTGGAGTAACAACTAAGCCGCAACACAGTTCTGTCATCTTTCTCGATGCGGACCCCTAAGCGATTGATAGACGCATAAGATTGGGAAATAAGCATTTGAGTGACGCTCAAGGACGAGATAATAGTTCCTTGCAGGACGCGACGCATTAATGGGCGGTTGAGACTCTCATAAGGTACCCTCCTATGTGCCTATGTCAATAGCGGACTGGTAGTGACCTCCTAGCTTGGTCGTAGGTTGGCGATAGGTTGCTGCCTGCTGACTGCATGTAATATCTGCTCTCTCAACGTAACGATATCAATCTTAAGTGGGTGGAGAAATCATGCTTGGTCGTGGACGGGAGTCCATGCAAGTCACTACGTTAACTACGAACCCGTTACAGATCCATTCGCATCCTACCAGGTAGAGTAAAAGTCCCAAGGAGAGTCAGACACCGAAAACGCCCTAAGCAGTGGAGAACACCGGACTGCATCGGACGGTGGAAAGAGACGTTGGTCGAGAGACAGCTCGAGCGGTGGCAGTCGCGGTTTGCAGCAATGAGCAGGAACACTTCTTGAACCTTGACGGCAGGGAAATTGATATGGACCGATCTACAAGTATTGTTTCGTTTCTAAAGAGGCGAATCGTCGGAGGACTACGCGTACTCAACCAAGACATGTCATAGATAGACTTTGGGGGAATGGGTAATAAGGCGGGAAATTGGAGTTGGGAATCAAGCAGAACGTTGACTCACATTCGCCACGTATCCCACCTCAGGTGTCGCATGCAGACGTTATAAACTAGCTCCCGGTTGAATTCATTCTATAGTGACTTTCGGTAGTGGCCTTTACCATATACCACAGGTCTTTAGGGGCTGAGGGTAGCTTTGGGAGCGGAAAAGAATACTTGTCGAGGAGCAAAAAATTTAATAGCCATCTCAATCTCAGCACCTTTAGCTTATGTCTTGAAAGATATCGTTATGTTGAAAGGATCAGGAGGCGGACGAGAGTTTGGCGAGAAAGAACGAATATCTCTACGGAAAGTCAGGGGGGGTGTTTGATCGCGTTTGGTAGACACCCAGATCAGGCCTACTCCTTCTCACCTACTTTAAGGGCGCCAAGGGGGTTTTTTCAATCACCCTAGTAGTTTCCTAGGATGCTTCTAGAAATTAATTATGTGCGTTGCAAAGAACACTACTCAAATTGTCGATTTTATTTATTGCACACAATATTTTGCACATTCAATAATTGCTAAGAATTTTGCTCTTACGAGATCGTTCGCGCGACAAGATTTGCTCGCAGACGAGATAACTAAGCTGTAATAATACTATATCAAACGAACAAACAATATCAATCGCACTGTGCTAGCTTACTACATGTATATCGTGCGCAATTAATCGTACACAAGATAAACTTTGCTTAAATTGCTCGAATTTGAAATTACATTTGAAAAAGTATTAGTATGTGTTGTCTTAGTACTTAGATCTTCTTTGCAAAATTATGTTTAATGTCTAACAAGTTCTAACTCTAAGATAAATTCTACATCAAATTCTAACTATTTATAAACAACGCTAAATAGTATAGTGCAATAGCTTCGAACAATCGACAAATACTATAATAAATAATGTAAACTATCTATAAAGAGTAAATATCAATATTAAAATATAATTTTGCTAGAAGATCTAAAAGCAATATTTAATATTTAAAAGAAAAATCGATTACAATAATAAATAAGTCTTATTAAGACAAAAATACGCAACAACGCTTGTAAATATATTCAAAGATAATTTTATTACTTATATAAAATTAAATGTTATAACTAAAATAATTGTATTTGCAAATGCTATATATGTGCTTATTATATATATTATATTAGTAGTTGTCTATATCTTGTCAATATTTGTTAATTAAAAAGTGTTAGTGTTACAAGTTGCAAGATAACTCTACTATAGAATATTACAAGCTACAAGATTGCTCTACTATAAAGTTTTACAAATTGCAAGATTGCTTTATTATAAAGTATCTAAATACAAGTTAAAGTCGCACGAGCGCAATTTTGACTTCAAAAACAACTTTAAGAGAAGCAATAATTTTGCTTAATTTGTCGACAAGCTTCGTCTCTTTTTAGTATTTAATTCTTCGAAAGATTGTAATATATATATGTTATCTAATTAGTTTTAACGTAAAGAAACTATAAATAAAAGCTAAATTAAAATACTCAATAATTGATTTTCTTCATTTAGCAATTGTTCGATACAAGAGATTGTTAAATAGTAGATAATTAGAGATTACAATATTTTAGCGTATTAAATCAAGAATAATTTAATAGCAATAAAAATTATAATAAGACTTTGTTATTAATACGACTCTAAAATATTATCTCAAGATTTTGAACTTAATTGCAATTTTTTTTTCTCGATATATTATTTTGTATTATAAGCATTAATATTAACAATTAATTATTAATATATTAACAATAAACACAAATTGAGATAATCTACTTAGTATAGCTCTTTATAGCATTGTTAGTCTATATTATATTTAACAAATTACCTTAAACTAGATAAAACAATAAAGTAAAAAGAAAAATTAATAGAGAGAAATCTTAACAATTCTAAACAAAACAAAAGATAAAATTAAGATTTTTAACACTATTGTAAACAAAGTTTTTAATATTATTAAACAAGATAAGTTATAATAAATAGAATCGAAATAAATATACAAAAAATATACAATAAAAGTAATTCAAACAAAAAATATAAAATTTATCAAGATTATTTACGCAAAGCTTTGTAATAAAAAAACAAAAGAATTAACAAAATTGTGTTAACTAAAGAGTAAATTTTAATAATCTTTAGCTAAACAACAACTTCAAATATTAAGTTAAATAAATAACTTTAACAACAACGCAATTCTCTTTTATTGAAGCTAATTTATTTTTTGTTCAAAACATTATAACTTGTTTGCAAAAAAAGAAAAGAGAGCAAGATTTTACGCCAGATATTTTATTGCTTAATCAATAATTCGTTACGCAACTTATATTGCTAGAACAAGAGATTGAGCTTTGCAATACTTTAGTGTCTTTTGCAAATAAATTAGAAGTATTCGAAATAATCTAAAAAAATCTAGCAATTAACAACTCTTCGAAGACATCAATAATTTCAAAAAAGAGAATAAAATATAAATTATCAAAATTATTAAAAGCAACAATTATAGCAACAATAAATAACAACAAAAAGACAAATAACAATAGTACTTTCAACAAAGTACTTATTAAGTTATTTATTTTTACTAAGTATTCAAAAATAAAAGAAATCGAAGAAGTAAAAGCTTGCAAATATTATTTTATAAATATCGATTTTCTAAAACAAATTGGTTACAAATTAAAAAATAAAATCAAAATATATATCGAAAGTAAATATTTATCTATAATTTATCTAATTATAAAATTAATATCGACAAAAAACTTTTTGAACTTATATTATATTTATATTTGCAAGATTGCTAGATATATTAAACTAAAGTTTAACAATATTTATTGAGTACAAAATTATCTTAAAAAATTAAAGATTTACTAGCTTAAACAATTGATTTTTCAAAATTTAAAAATTAGCAATAAAATTTCTTTCTAATAGCAAAAACAAAATTAATTACTTGTTTTAGTATATTAACTTAAAATCTTTATATATACGTATATTTTTTTTTGAACAATTAATTATTGATATATATTAAATTGTAATTAACAAGATTTGTAGCACTAAATAAAATCTAGTTAAAATAATTAATAGAGAGCAACATTGTTGTAGAAAATATATTCGACTAACTCTAAAATAAGATATGTTTTGGAGACTAATCGCGAGAAACCGAAAATATCACGTGAGAACGTCAAGATTTGGTTCCTCGATTTTTTTTTGGAATCGAATTGCTTAAAATAGTAACTTTTCAACTAAGCTAAACTTATTATAGTAATAAGCTAGCTTCTTTAAGCGATTCAATTTTATTCGATTTCTTAACAATTCGATTCGATTCCAACTTTGGAATCGAATATCGAATCGACGATCAATCTAATGTTTTGAAAGACAAATTAAGACAAAAATAAATAAATTTATAGTTAAGAAGTTTGCAATATATTGATATTATTAACAAAAATAAAACAACAAGCTTAACTATAAATAATTGCAAACAATATTTTACTTTTTAAGTTAACAAGTTATTTGTATAGACTTAGAATACTAGATATTATATATTTGTTTTTAACTTAATTGCAATTTTTGTTTAATATTGTATTCTTATTATATTAAGTTTATTATTAAAAGAGATGATACGAGCTTTTACTATATCGATATATATATACTTAGATACTTAAAGAGCAAGTACAAGAACGCAATTATTTAATACTCGATTTTGTTAGATAACAAAAGTAAGCAAATTTACACAAAAATATTGCTAAATTTTTATTAAATAATTAAGAAATGATAAAAGAATATTGTTGTATATAAAGATAAGTTTAAAAATACAAATATTGCGTTTATTTATAGTTTAGAGAAACTATAGAAATTAGAAAATACGCAAAAATACAAAAATTTCGTAAAAATATCTTTAAAGAGAGAGAATATACTTATTATTAGATTTAAGATTTTGCACAAATCGATATTAAGTAATATCTACTTTCTTCGACAAACTATTTTGCTATAATATATTAATATACAAAAAGATAAAAAATTCTAAACAATATTAAGTCTAATTAATAAAGCAATCTTGTTATTGTATACGCAACTTAGATTGTACTTAAATTTATATTGCTAAATTAATTACATCAATATACTATTTTATTATAGAAGTTTTTTGTATTAATTCAATTGCATATCGACTTTATTGTAAGTTAAATATTTGTTTATTAAATAATTTAAAATAATTTTGTTACGCAAACACAAATAAATTAACTTTAAAAAAAATTAAATAGAAATAACAAAAATAATACTATTGTATCGAATGAAGTTTTTGCAAAAGTTCAAAATTGTTTTCGAGAAAATAAAGAACGTAAAAATTGTCTACTATAACAATAGCAAATATTTTCTAAACTAGAAAAAAAACTTAATAAAATGCAAAGCTATTTAATAGAAATAGATTAATAATAGCAATAAAGTTTAGCGTATACAACTAATTAAACAATAGCAAAGCTTATTAACTCGATAATAATAATTATAGATTTATTTCTCTTACTTTAATTATGTAACTCAAATATCTTTAATATATTTAAAATTAAAATTTAATACAAAAGTAATATTAATCTCTACTTGATTTTATAGAAGCTATATAATTACTAGTTGCACTCTATATATATTAAAAGAGAGAAACTCGAAATCTATTGTTAATACTTATTGCTAACAATTGTCTATCTTTACTAAAATAAATATGCTACAAAATTAATATATCAAAATTGCGCAAACGTAATTTTGCTTATTCTAGTTTAGTGTAATCGTCGGATCGGATCGGACACTTTTTTTTTGTCCAACCCGAGAATTCGGACAGACTTCTTCTTTCAACTCGAAGCTATATTAATTAATTGCGCTACGTACACTAGTCCAAATTAAGTAATTCTTTTTTCAATTGAAAGCACACTAAATTCTCTACAAAGCGACGTAATTTTTATAAATTAAATATAAAATACAAGAAAGTTATGAATTTTTTAACATTTAAGTTTTTTTTAAGTTAAGCTTCCCGAGCCCGATTACTTAGCGGTTCCCCGGCGAAATCGAGCCCGACGATCAGGCTATTCTAGTTACTTCTTCTTGCTCTCTAAATTGATTAAATTGTTGTCAATATTAATTTTCTTTTTATTATATTTTACATTCGAGCTAAATTTCCTTTCTTTATTTTTATCGATATTGTCTCTTAATCTAAGTTTCTTCTTATTTAGTTTTCTTTTATTATAGTTGTTTATTTTTTTTATTTGTCTTGCTCTTAATTAATTAAATAGCTATTTTCTTTTGGATTTTCTTTATCTTAATTAAAGCTTTAATTGACTTTAGATTGTTTAATTTGCAAGCAAAAATATCGCAAAATTAAATCTTAAAGATAGAAGGAAAACTCTTTCTAATAGTGTCGACAAAGCAAAAAGTCTAATTGCTTATCTTCGACTTTTCTTCTTTAGATTTAACAACAATAATCGAGTCTCTTTGCTTAAATATAATAATGTCTAATTTTGTAATTTCTTTTATAGAGTTATCAAAATAATCGATTAATATTTAAATAACTATTTTAATCGATTTCTTTTAAAGTAGTTTATTGTTGTCAATTATTTAGTCTTTATACAAGAGACAAACAAAATATAGATTCTAGTTATACTTTTTCTTCTTTATTAGACAATAAATATCTCTAGTCTAATTATAATAATATCTAGTTTGACTTAAATAAATAACGCAACTTTTGCATTTTTTTGATCTATATAATAGAAATTTTTCGAGATATAGTTAAACGAAATACGTATTACTTTTGAAAAATTATTGCTATTAAAGTTGACAAATTATATACTTTTTAAAAGTATTAATACTCTACTATTTAAGCGCAATATCTACAAAATAGTTGTTAAATCAAACTTTAATCTAAGATATGTTAAATTACTTTTTAATCTTCGAAAGTATTAACTTTTAATTCTATAACAAACTAGTAATTCTTAAATACTTTATATTTGCGTTTCGATTTTTTTTTAACTTTTTGCACAAGTTTGACTTTTTAATATTAAATATATAATAGATTTTACTATATTACTTCTTGTTTAATTTGAAAGATTTATAACTATTGCTAATAATTTTGTTATATTTGTTTTTCTTAATTTTCTTGTTTACATTATTTTTAGTCTTAATCTTCTTCGAAGAAATACTTAATTTTTTATTAATTTTAATACACTTTTTTCTCTTTGTGTTATCTAACTCTTTCGACAATTAATTTTGTATATCCATTTCTTTTTTTTGCAACAAATTAGCATATAAGCTTGTATTTAGATTGATCGCTAGGTCGAGAATCGATATTAACTTTCTAACTTGACTCGAATACTCGATATTAACATCGTGACTCGACTCAAATACTTGATATAAACATCGTAACTCAATTCGATATCAACTTGATTTCTAATTCGATTCGAGTCATCGATTCGAATCGTTAAGCAACCGAAAATGTTGTCATAATGTTAAGAATTTCTATTTTTGAATTTATTACGTCACGACTTTCGAAAGATCTATGCGCCAAGAACGAAACAATTTTCTTCTTTATTATTTTCTTGTTATTTGCATTATCTTATTGCATTATTTTATTGCATTATTTTATTGCATTACTAGTGTTCATCTTTAAATAATTTATTGTTGTTATCAAAATTGCTATTCTTTGCAAAATATATTGTAAAATGCCTAATTCTAACGATGCATACAATTCATTAATATTTTCGATTAAGAAAGAATTTAATTTCTCGATGTTGCACAACTCAATCTTAAGTAGTCTTTATTTTAATTAATTCGCAAGTCAAAGCTCATAAGATATTAATTAATTCTTTTTTGAAAAAAAAGCTCTTCAAGAAGCGATCGATAAAATTCGTCAAAATAGTTCTCTTTTAAAATTAAGAGAGAACAACGAATACGTTAAGTGAAGTCTTAATATTAATGCTCAATTTCAACAATGATAATTACAAACATCTATTGACGAAAGTGCCACAAACAAGACTCAAAAAAATATTAAATTCACTTTGAATTAAGAAGATTAAAGCAAGTAAACAATTTAATGTTTGAGATATGTTTGTTCAAATAATTTCGACACTAAAAGAATATTCTAAGATAGCATGCAAAAATTGTCTCAAAATTCTAAATTATTTTATAACTATAAGTGACTCTAATATAATCAATATGCTTAAACATCGCAAAACAATTGTTTGCAAGAAACGAAAATAATCTAATTCTATTTCATAACTTAAGTTAACTTTTGATCGTATAAGTTCAATTTAATAATGCAAATAAATAATGCAAAGTTGACAAATTAATAAAAGAAAAATTATATCAACTTAGCGTCTCAATTTAATTAACAAAATTAAAAACAAATATTGTGCAAAATCTTTGTTATCTTAAATCTATCTTTTCGAATTATTAAAAATGAGCATTTTTGACAATTATTATAAATGCTTCGCTCAAATCTTACTCTCGTGCATCACACTAAATTGTTATTTATGATTTTCTTAAAATACAATGACATTCGTATTAAGATAAAGCAAAATTTAAAAGAGTTACGACGTATATTTATTGCGTTAGATGCATAATCTAGTTCTCAAAAGATCGTCTATCTAAAAGTATTAATATATTGAATAAATATTGCATTTTGATATCGTAAACATCTTAATAGATTTACGTCTCTTCAAGTTAAACATATTGATTGTCACTTAATGCAAAGGCTTCTTAAAATCTTGAACACATATAATATTAAAAACAAATTTTTTAAGATTGTTACGAATAATGCAAGCAACAATGACACTCTAAAAGAAAAACTTGAAACAGTGCTTAATCGACGCGACACTTCATGAGATAAAGCACAAAATTCGATTTTTTGTATAATTTATATTATTAATTTCGTAACTTAGAAGTTTATTAAAGTCATTAAATTAAAGACTTTAAATAACAATATTATGTTGTCATTAGAAGACGATCAAGTTAAGAATGTAATCACAAGCAATAGTTTGTGCATTATTGTTAAAAAGATATTTTTTAAGTAAATAATGCAAAGAGATAATGCATTTGCTAATAAATGAATTAGATTCGCGCTTTTATAATTGCTATTAATAGTTTTTTTTAACAAAAGCTTCACTTTTAAAAGTTTCAAATTAAAGCTAAAACAAAGTCTTGAACATTAATACAAGACATTCGCATTCGTTGAAACTCTATCTACTTGATGCTTCGACATGCATATCAATTGCGCAACATGATCAATATATGAGTCGACGAAGTCTTAAAAGATTCAAAGATTCAAGCTATTTAATTAAAAAATAACGAATAATTACTAGTATTGTTTGTTAACAATATGCTATGTTCTTTTTATGAGCTAATTTTAATTGTGTCTAAAACAACTAATGTTGGCATACATTTAAAATTTCGATTGTTTAATGCTCTTTTTAATTATTTTGATGTTGTTGAAAGAATTATACGCAATAATGCGTGTTTTTTTAAAAACACTTGTTATTAAAGTTTGCGAATTGATTTTTACAAAATTCGCGAAGTACTATTCTAAAACTAAGAACAAAGACGAACTAATATATAATTTCGCTATAATTTTAAATTTTACTTAAAAGTTAAATTTGTATCGAAATTAAAATACAAAGAATGTCGAAAAACAAAACTTCAATAAGATTAATCATTTTTATCACGACAAATACAAAAAAGAGTTTAAGAATTATTTTAGTTGTTATTATAAAAAGAAAATTACGACTTCAAGAGTCGAAATGCAACGAGTTAACAAGATTGACAAAATAATGCAAATTAATAATGTAATCGTTTATTTGTTAATAATTCTATAGTTTGTTGCGATAACTATACGAACTTTTCTTCAACGAAGTCAACGTCGACCTTTATTTTTAAGCAAGAACGATCGATATCTTCGCATTGACGCCATTGTCAAAGAAACTTCAACATAAAAGTTTTGAAAAAATAACGTCTTAAATTTCTTAAAATTAGCTTAAATAACTAAAGACGTTCTTTCGTATTCAATATTTTCTATGAGCATCGAAAAAATATTTAATTTTGCTAGAAGAGTTTGTTGATAAAATCGATCACAAATAACTTTAGAATCGATCGAACAAATAATGCTTTTTAAATATTATAATTGTACTATAAACTTAAATTCTAAAAAGATTATTATCGAAGCGTAAAACATTTATCGAAGAAAAAAAAATAATAATTTAACGATTGAAGAATTTAATGATTCTTTTAGAATAGATTTGTAAAATGTTTGCGTTTAATTAATATTTAGAGATTCGATGTCATTATATTTGTTAAAGATTTTGCATTGTTAATATATGTTTCGAAACAATATAATTAGAAGATAATACAATTTAGTAATGCAATTTAGTAATGCATTTAAATTACTTATATTGCATTAAATTAATGTATTTAATTTTTTAAAAATTATGCTAAATATTTAGAAATATTAGATTTTTATATATTTTTAAATATAATATTCCCAAATATTAAAGTCTTAATAGCTTAGTGATAGCGCGTTCAACTTGCAATAACAATGACACATTATTTACGATATAATCTACGAGAGCATTATTGTGCTATCTAAGATTATATCGTAGATTGTGTGTTATTATTATCGCGAATTGAAAAATTAAAAATTCAAATTCTTCTTGAAATACAATGATTTTTTTATTTTTGCAATCTTTAATAAGATTATATAGAACGAGATTGTTAAACTCTTTAACTAGAAAAGTCAAGTTAATGATTTGATTTTAATTTTCTAAATGATTTGAATGCATTATTATAATGCATTTTTTGATTAATATATTTGGTAGAAAAAGTGCATGATATGATTGATATATTTATTAGAAAAAGTGTATAGATAGTGCACTTTTTGATAAACATATTTGATAAAAAAAGTGTACGAACAATGCATGTAGCAAAACAATGCGTTTGATAAATAATGCAACAAGATAATGCAATTGATGAATTACATAACTAGATAACTTAAATTCTTGCTAACTATTCTTAATTTCGATCATTTTAATTGACTAGTCTAAGATCGTTATAATCTTATGCTTAACTTAATTTTCATTGTCATTATCTTCGTCTTTATACTTCGACGATTTATATTTGTTCTCTATTATTTTTGCATTATCTTCGACTTTTTCGTACTTAATTTCAATTTTATTATTATTTACTTTAATTAAATTTTTCAATTCGTTATTAATCGAATTAAGAGAATTAAGTATTTTACAATTTGCGACATTTTTGTCGCTAGAAAATGTGCTCACAAACTTGTCAAATTTATTAATTACGTTTAAGTCTTAAGTTGCTTTTAGCTCATTTAGTTCTTCATAATGCAAAATACGTTGCTAAATAATTTAAATAATTGATATCATATATTTCGATATATTAATATTAAATTCGTTGTGATTCGTAGTAGTTTAATACGTATATTAGTTTTATTTTTTACATTAAACACAATACATACTTGATCAATAGAAATAGATTTTGCTACGTTTAAATGTTGACTTTCAAATAATATTTTTATAGTTATCGCATTAATGATTGCTTGCTTCGCAACATTCTTCTTTTTAATCTTCTTTATCAATTTTGTTTCAAAACATTTAGCTATTATATAATTAACTTTTTGAACATATATGTATTATTTAAATGCATTATTATGAAGACTCTTTTTAACTCGCTCATTAATGATCAAGTCTCGAAAATTGTTTTTTATATTTATTTGCTTGTCTTTAAACGCTTCTTAATAGACATTTGTAACTTTAAGCTTTGTTAATCGTTTGTAAAAAATTATTTGATTTGCGTTTTATTTAATATACAATAATTTTTGATTTGCGTCTCACATTATGACACGATTTCGACTAGCAATTAATTAAAAAAGAATAAAAAGAATTAACATTTTGCGCTTTTAATTAGTTTTTATAATAATGCATACAAGTAATGCAAATAACATTTTTATTTAACTATGTAAATCTATGTAATAAGTAATTAGAGATTGTGTTAACTAATGTATAATTTGTGAAAAAAAGAATGTCGCGATCATAAAGTGAATTTTCGCGCTCAAAATTAAGATTAAAATTAAGAATCTTATCTTTATTTAATATTATTACAATTGAAAATTATCACAATTATCACATTATTGCTTTTAATTAAGTTATTTTTTTCATCTTATATTGCGATATGATTAAGCACTTATTTCAATTATTTGATCACATTATCGTTTGTTAACTCAATTATCTTTAAGTCGATACAATTCTTTCAAATTATTAACGTGAACAACTTCTTATTTACGATTTTATAATGATGCGTATTAAACAAATAGATAATGCATTCGAGTAATGCATTCTTTGTTGCAAATTGTTAACATACTTAATGCAAAACATAAAAAAATCGAAGAATTAATTTGTAATAATCTAACATTACGAGATTGCGACGATGAAGAAGTTAGCAAAAGCAAGAGCAAGACTTTATCTAGAAATACGACGTCTAAGATTTAAAAAATAATGCAAACAAATAATGCAACAAGCTATTATTAATTAAGTTTTTGCAATAGAAAAAACGTAAATTTAAGTCTAAGACTATAATTTTAAAAGAAATTCGTCAATATTAAAAGTTTACGAATTTGTTAATTTTTAAGAGATCTTTCGAAAGACTAGTGGGAAAAATTCTTTAAAATGAAGCTTTTAACAACAAATTCAAGAATGAATTAAGTGATAAAGATTACAAAATTTAGACTTTAACAATGAAAACATTTTAGAAAACTACTAAAGCTTTTCTAATTAAATTTTTTTCTAGTAAGTGCATTATTCATTTGCATTATCGTTGATTTTTTACGACATCTACTAATGTTTTGCTTTATGTATATAGATAGCAATCTATTTGTCATTCACGCAAAGCGTAAAATCATTTAGCAAAAAAATATGCGATTGATGATGCAATTGATAACCAATTTAGAAATTCACTATAATAATGATTAAAAGTAAATATTCGTCGTAATATTCGAAATTTTAAAATCGAAATGTCTTCGTAATATTTAGATGATCAAAATTAAGAATAAATAGCAAGAATACAAGTTATACAATTATATAGTTTATCAATTGCATTATCTTGTTGCATTATCTACTAAACGTATTGTTTCACTACATACATTAATCATGCATTTTTTCGAACAAATGTGTTAACGAAATTGTTGTTTAATTATACAATTTTTTAACAAATGTGTCAACTAAATTGTTGTTCGAACATGCACTTTTTTTAATAACAATAAAGTTAATCGAAAAATTATAATAATTTTAAACTAGTTATTACACAAACATTAAAGAAATCAAATGCATTATTTAATTGCATTACTATGCAACATTTTTTAAAAAAAAAATTTAATACACAATTCATGTCTACAAATTCTACTACTAAATCGCTTTATGTCTTGGCAAATCGAATCGAAAATTCGAGTCGATATTCGATATTAACATCGTAATTCGACTCATATACTCGATATTAACATCGTGATTCGAATCGACTTTTCGATATTAAAATCTTGACTCGACTTGAATCTTGGCGAGTTAAGAACTTGACTCGAACTTGATAATTCAACTAGACGCGATTAGTCTATTTGTATTCTTAACTTAATTTATATAAGTCTTATCTTTATACTAATATTATTAATTTTTATCAAAATCATATTATTTATAATTTTTTCTTCTTTGTTTATTTTATTGTCAATATTTATATTTTTAGTTTCTTTCTTAATTGTATTGTTCTAATTAATATATAAATCTTTCTTTAACAAAATTATATTAATAGTATCTAATCTCTTAATTAACAATATTATTAAAGATAATAAAGATATTGTTATATATAATAATATTGTTTGCTATTCTTACACTAAAGATAGCAAAATTAAAGAACAAAAGCAATATTAACATTTTGGATAATCAATCTTTTAATTTCAAGATGCTAAGATAACTTAAGTAATTTAAGACTAGCTCGAGAGTTGTTTGAGAGACAATTAGAAGCTTGCATTTGAGAAATCAAAAAAGTTTAACAAAAGATATAATTTTGATATTCGAAATACGCACAAACTCTCGCAATACTTCGATTAAATCTCTACTTGTTATTCGCTTATATTATAGTAATTTATATAACAAAATCGAACAATTTGTAAGATTTTTACGCAAGAGCGACGTGCATTTAGAAAGCGCTCTATTTGCATAATTAATTGCGCGTAATTAATTGCGCATAATAAATAGTACTTGCAAATTGCATTTAACAAGTCTTAACAACACAAGTAACATTCGAATAATACTTAACGTATTTTTTAAATTTTTGATAATACTTAAGATTTACTCGAAACTAATTAGATTTACTAATATAATTTTAGAGCTAAAATATCAATACAACAATCTCGAGAATCTCGAGTCGCTAATAAAGCTTCTAGAGAATTATCTCGAATTGTTAATAACTATTTAAGTTATTACTCTTACAATCTTGCGATAATATTATTATCTCTATCGAAGTACTAATAGAAACAATAATATCTAACAAGATTACTATCTATAATAACAATTTCGCTTACAATTGTCTATTTATAGTTGCAAAAAAGTATTAAAGTATCTTTTATAACTTCGATAATATTGTTAATCTATTAAAAGAGTAATAGATATAAATATCTATTCTTTTTAATGCAAAGTGAAATGCTTTTAGAATATATTTCTTAAGTTCGAAGAACAAACAAACAATTAACAAGAAATTTAATTGCTTGCATGTAGAAGAGAAGATATTATAAACAACTTAATCTATCTTATATAACTATCTTGTCTTTGTAATATAATATATTATTAATAAAATACACAAAAATCGCGTCGTAATTAACATAAGAAATCTTAACAAAATCTTTATATTTAATATTTATTCTATATCTTTGCAATTCGACGTTCTAGTAACAATTATAAGCTTTTCTTATATTTTGATTATAAATTGCGTTAGCTTCTTCTATTAATAACTAATATAATATTAGAATTGTTATAAGCTTATTGTAGTTAGTTATTGCAATAACAAGTAGTAAAACGTAATAATTATAGATTATAAAATCTTCTTAATTTACGTTTAGCAACACATAAACGCTATACTATATTTATATAACTTTATTAGAGTTTATATCGACAATGTTGTCGTCTATTCTAGTATCTTAAAAGAGCATCTATGTTATCTAAACAAGATCTTTAATTTGTTTAGACAAATAAATATAATTATTAAATTAAGTAAGATCTTTCTAGATTATTTTATTATTGTATTACTTAATTAGAAGATCGACAATCTCGATCTTATTATCGCGAAGAATAAGCTAACAATTATTTGAGAACTTCGATTTTCTAGAATATTAAAATATCTCAAAATCCATTTAAACAAAACAAACTATCTATATTAATACGTATCTATTAGGAAGTTAAATCTAATTCTAATTCAAAAGACTAATCTAGACGTCGAAGCTAGATTCGATTCTCTAAACTTTACTATACAACAAATTGCTCGTAACAATTTGTTATCAAAATAAATAGAAAGTTACGCGCTCTTGCGTGCAGAACGAACTCGCAAAGCACTATATAGGCGATCTTCGAATATATAGTCGCACTCTAAGTACTACTACAACTATTACTTTGTTCCTAATTAATAAAGAGAAAATCGAACTTGAAATTCTCGCAAATAGAAGCAAGATATTAAAATCAATTACGTGTAGCATTTGTCAAGACACACTAATCGAGACTTGTTGAAGCTATTATTTGTTAAAAAGTTAAGTCTAACTCTAACTTAAAAGATTAATCCGAGCGTCGAAGCTAGACTTAATTCTCTAAACTTTACTATATAACAAACTGCTCGTAATAGTATCTTACTATATATAGAAGACAAAGTTTTTTTAGAAACGCAAAACGAGTCTGCTTTACGAGAGATCTATTACAAATTTTGCACAAAGATGACACTTTTGTTCTATTATAATTATTATATTTAATAAGATCGAACTCAACTTATTTAATTAACTTTAGAATATATTTATTAGAGTTATCTTTTTAACTTATTGCAATAAAACAAGAATCTTGTTTGTCAATATAGATACATTAAAGAAACAAGATTATAGAATAATAATATATTATATAAAGCGTAATAAGAAAGACAAGAATTATATTAAGTTATTGCAACGCAACAACGTCGAATTTATTATATTTCTTAATAAGATACTTTTCGAAGCAAAGACACAATATTAATTAATCGAGTTAGAAATAATTGCATTAATATAGATTATTTGTATAATACAACTTATAGTCGTTAATTTAGATTATTTTATCGTAATATATATAGACTATAGCGCAAGCTCGTCAATTGTAAACTAGACAAAGTTTACTTCTAGCAATATTAATAGATTGAATATAAAGTTTGTACAAACATTGATTTATCTATCTTAGTTTTGTTTAAACATGCATTATAAATTCGATAAATCTAATCTAATATCAAATATATTAAGTCGATTGCTTATTAAATCTATCAAGATAAACAATATTAATGCTCTTGATATTAACAACAGAATCTATATATACAATTAGATTGTTGTAATTATAGATAACGCTTTTTACGTTAAAATTTAAAAGAAATATTAGAAAGATCTTGTATAAAAGAAGTTTCATCTAATGCTTCGCAAACTTGTTATCGCAATTGCTATTAAAGTAACTTCTATCGTTGTAAAATTACTTTATCGACAATTCGAGATTAGTGTAATCGTTGAATCGAATCGAACACTTTTTTCTTAACTTGATTCACTCTCTTGAACTTCGTAGAATTGAGTTAGAATTAAGACGCGAACCCGATCTTAGAGTCGAGTTTCGTCGAATCAATGTCAAGAATTTAAGCTAACTTCGTCGCATTAATATTCGCTTATCTTATCTTATCTTATCTATGCGCTAACTCGATTGAACTAGCGCAAGAGTTTACGTTAATCATATGCAATTAGCGTAAACCTCGCGCTAGTTCAATCGAGTTAGCGCGTCACGTAACGTCACGTGATCGAGTAAGTCGAGTTGAACATTCGACGCGCATTCTTCGCTCGTCTCATGCTGTTAAGCTAGGAAATTTGCCTAATTCTAGGATCAGGATTGGACAAGTCAATTCGATCGAATTGAAACTCGACCTAACGATCACACTATTCGAGATAACTCTCTAGAAACTCTATTAGCGACTTAAGAATTTCAAGATTGTTATGTCGATATCTTAACTCTAAAGTTATATTAATAAATTTGATTAATTTCGAACAAGCTCTAAATATTATCAAAAGTTTAAAAAATACGTTAAGTATTACTCGAATATTATTTGTGTTGTCAAGACTTGTTAAACGCAATTTGCAAGCATTACTTATTACGCGCAATTAATTATGCGCAATTAATTACGCGCAATTAATTATGCAAATAAAGCGCTTCTTAAATGCACGTCGATCTCGCGTAGAAATTTTATAAATTATTCGATTTTACTATACAAATTACTTTAATGTAAGCAAGTAACAAGTAAAAATTTAATTAAAGTACTGCGAAAATCTGTGCGTATCTCGAATATCAAAATTATATTTTTTGTTAAATTTTTTTTAAATTTTTTAAATGCAAGCTTTCGATTACTTCTTAAACAATTCTCGAGCTAACTCTAAATTACTTGAATTATCTTAGTATCTTGAAATTAAAAGATCGATTACTCGAAATGCTAATATTAGTCTTGCGTTATCTATATTTCTTATTGCTACGAAAACAATATTGTTTCTTATAGAAGTATTGTTACAATCTATTACTTAAGCAAAATTAATTTCGATTACTATTAAGATTATAATTAACAAGTCTCTATTAGCATTGCGCACAAATATCGACTTCTACTTAATAGATAATCTCATCTATTATATCAAAAATAACAAGACGCGTTTATATATATTTTGCAATACTAAGAATACAATAATAAAAGCAATATATAACAATTGCTTTTATGCAAATTATTATAGAGTCTATATTAAGTTAAATAACACAATTTATATTTATAAGTTATCTCAAAAGCTTATTATTTATATACGATATTGTTCTTAGTATTAGTTCAATTAAATACGTTGTTATTGCAAGTACAATAAATTAATATCTCTATTTATCTTGTTTTTTTTTATTATAGTTATAAACTTTGTTTTAACTCTACTTACAATTAATTTGCAACAATATAATTACGTACTAAATATTATCGACAAGTTCTCAAGAAGAATTTTATTTATATTAGATAGATTTATCTTTAACGTTGTCAAATAAGTTAATAAGATATTCGATAGATTGCAATTTGTAGATTGAAACATATCTATTACAATTATATCAAATTGTAATTCTAAATTTCTTTCGAATTTCTAAACTATTATGCTTCAAAGATTAAATATTCGAATGCTTCTTAGCTTCGCATATTATCTACAAATTAATAGTCTTTTAGAGCACACTAACTAGATCTTTAAGATAATTTTTTGTTATCTTATTTTTAACAATCTTGATATCGACTAAATTAAGACGTTGCCTAGCTTGCAGATATACTTCAATAACTTATCTAATGCTTCAATAGAAAAGTTATCTAACAAAATATGGTATAAATTTAAGCTTAAGAAAGCAATTTACATTATTATTATATTAAACAAAAATGTAAACAAAGATATTAAGACATAATTAAATAGTCTCGAAGAAACACGCTTTTGTTATTGGCAAAAAGCTGCAAACGCTATCTTCTATGCTAGTATTTTATTCAAGATTAAATACAACTTAATGCATACTTTACTTTTGCTAAAAGTAGATAATAGAGCATTTCTTCGACTTTATCGTAATTATACTCTTTTCGATAAATATAATAGAAAACTTTAGTAATTAACGAATTAAATTCTTTTTTGTTAAATATCGCATAGATTGTTTAATCTACGAACTCGATCTATTATTTAGATAACGCGTGCATCTCGTAATATTAGTTACTTAACTAAAATTAATTCTTAAGAACAACAATTTCTACAATCGATTGCGTTTAGACTATCTTGCAAAGATTAAGATCGAAAACAATTCTAATATTTTATAAATAAAGTTCTACGAGATAAACAAGCTAGTTGATAGACGTACTAGAAAGTACAATTTTATTTAAACAATTTAATATTTTTTGCGATAAAAGAATTACGAACTCGAGTACAATAAATAGAAGTTTGTTAGTACTTTAAATAAGTTTGTCGATCTAATAAAGAACTACAAACTCGCTTATTCTTTCAATATCTCTATAATAGAGCAATTAGATAGAATTGCAAAGTAAATCTTATTTATTATTGTATTCTTATCAAAGTAAACACGAACTAAGAAAGCATCTTCTTCGATATTGTCAAAGCAAATTACTATTTATAAATATACTATAAAAATACTATCGCTTACAGTGCTTCGTTAATTGCAAGTACTTATTTACGTTTATCTTAACAAATTTTGTAATAGCACATTGCGTATACAAGAAGTACAAAGAAGAACAATATTTAAAATTTAAAATTTCGAATATAAACAAAGCTTCTCGAATTATTTGATTTGATCGATTTACTATAATTGTTAAGTTGAATCGATTACTTTTTTCTTAATCTAATTTACTCTCTTAAGTTTTGTAGAATTGAATTAGAATTAAGACGCGAATCCGATCTTAGAATCGAGTTTCGTCAAATTAATATCAAGAATTCAAGCTAACTTTGTCACGTTAGCATTTACTTATCTTATTTTATTTTATTTATGCGCTAACTCAATGGAGCTAGCGCAGAATTTACGTTAATCGTATATAATTAGCGCGTTATATAACGTTATGTAATCGAGTAAGTTAAGTTAAATACTTAACGCGCATTCTTCGCTTGTCTTATCTTGTTAAGCTAGAACTTTTGTTCGATCTTAGAATTAGAATTGAACGAATCAATTCGTTTGAATTGAAACTTAATTCGTCAATTACACTAGATCAACTTAACACGAAGAAAAAACATCTCGACGCTTAATGTAAAGTACGATATAGTTCTACAACTAATTTTTATAAATGCAATTGTATTACTATTACAATTGAAGTTGCGCAATCTTTCTATTAGAATTTCGATCAACAATTATATTCGAAATATATTAAAATTTATATATTTAACTTTAAACTCTTGTTACTCTTTATTAATTAATATATATGATTTGAAAAAGGAAAATTTGTATTTTAATATCTTGTTTTTAAAATATTAACTAATAGCAATTTCTAAATTAGTAAATACTAAAATAAGATTAATTTAATAATTTTTTTATTGTTTAAATATTAATAATATAGCTAATTATATATAAAGATATTCGATTTTATTTTATCTTGCATTTTTGAATTGTTGTTATTATTGTTTAATATAAACAATTTATATTTTAAAATACTATTTGACTTTTTACATTAATTATTCTTCAAAATTAGACTAATTGCGTCGATTTAAGAAATCGAATCAAATCTTGACAATTTGATTCGAATCGAATCGAAAGTCTTGACAATTCGATTTCTAAAGTTGAAATTAACAATTCGATTCGATTTAGACTAATTGTTGGATTAAATTTCGATTTCAACTTTAGAAATCAACTCGATTCGACAATTTTAATATTAGAAATCGACTTGAAATTCGATTCGATTTCTATTATTTTGAAATCGATCTAATTCGATTTCATTTAATTTTCGATTTTAATATTAAAAATCAAATTGAATTGTCAAGAAATCGAAAATAACATTATTATATCAAGATTTTCTATTTTTGAATATACGTTATTATAATTTTAAATTTTTCGTTAGAGTATCAAGTAGTATGCTTCGACATATAAGCTATATTTGCTTATATTATCTTAAAATAACTTGCTTAAATTTGTTGTTGCTTGTATTATTTTTTTGTATTATTTTTTTGTTTTCGAGTTACTATTTCGAATTATTAAAAAATATTGTTATATTATATTTGTATTTTTGTTTGCAAAATGTCGAATTCTTTAAAAGCTTTAAATCAATTATCGTTTTTAGACAAAGAAAATTTTAGCAAATCTATTTCTTGCGACTTGTTATTTAGTAACTTATATCTTAATTAATTCGCAAGTTAATTTAATTAAGATTTTCTTATTTTTGCTTTTAATAATAGAAAAAGAATTCTTCGCGAAATAGTAAACAAAATATTTATCAATTATTTACTACTTGTTCTAAAAGAGAAAATCAATATATTAAATAAAGTTTAAATACTAGTACTTAATTTCAAGCATAATAGTTATAAACAATTGTTAACAACAATATTTTAAATAAGATTTAATCGAGACTTGTCAATTTACGTTAAATAAATAAAATTAATATAAAAGTACAATTCAAGTTTTAAAATAAATATGTGTAAATAGCTTCGATTATAAATAATATTTCAAAAATTGTATATAAAAGTTGTTATAAAATTTTGAATTATTCTATTGCTTACAATTATTTAAGTATATCAAATATTAAGAAATATTTTTTTTTGTTTGAATCAAAAACAATCTTAATTGCAAATCGCAATTAATTTAATCTTTAATTGCGTAAATTACAATTAATAATATATATAAATAATGCAAAACTAACAATTTTTTAGAAAAAAAGTTATATTGATTTGTTGTTATTTTTTATTTAAGATAATTAAGAAGATTAATTATACAAA
>JAABUQ010000307.1_pt1 | contig 113237 bp, 118 predicted proteins | sample 5560001 | NCBI WGS metagenome assembly JAABUQ01 (sample SAMN10711888, study PRJNA513371) | rock metagenome | isolation source: Antarctica rocks | place: Antarctica: Victoria Land, Finger Mt nord | collected 2015-12-18 | reverse complement strand
CCCCAATCCTCTCCCAATAAACCTCAACGCATAGAGCAGACCCCCAACCAGCAGAATCGCTCGACCTACCCTCTATCACGCATCGAAAATGCAGAACCGTGCCTGTAGATGCCACGTCCTATATTGGGGGAAGATGCAGCCCTCCTAGGCCCCACATATAGTGAAAAAGCTAGGTGGGCAACGCGTGCTTCTAGGGGCACGGAGTCGGATTCGATGTCCATGAGACGTGGATGTATGGTAGTTCTGCGGAGAGTCTACGGGGTCGTGCCCGTACCCTTGGGTATCGGGGTCATCTCTGCTAACCCCTAGGCGATCTGGTTACCGGAATGGAAGGCCAACAAATTGCCCTCAAGGGCCCGGGTGTGGTGCAAATTGAGATTTGAGTAGCAGTGCGAGCAGTGCTGTGGCTGCCCAATGGTGTTCGGAACACCTTACATTCCTTTGTGTGGGCGTGTACTTACAGGGAGTGGTTGAAGAAAAGTGACGATTACGCGCTAAACCCGAAAAGGAACAGAAGTCTCACCACCTCACTGCATTTTCTATGTTGGCCATGCGGTGGCCACGCAGGTCTGTCTGACTTCACTCACTTACAGGATTCGTGAACACGTTCTACAAGGGGAGAAAATCAGCGGACTTTGCGCCCTCCTTAGGAGGAGGCTAATAAGCAGCGATCGTGCCCTAAATGAGAGCACTGCGGAGTACTTGTGGGATGGGTTCTACTTCGTATCGCCGCCAGAACCCAGCTTGAAGTTCTTAAAACTAAGGTACGGGTTACGACTTACCTAGGACTGGCTTACCTTGGCCCTCCCAGGCATGCATCATTTCATAGACCGGTGCTTCGACGTTTTGGTGGTTTATCTTGAGGTAAGGAAACAAAGGCAACAAATAGCAAGATCGTAATGGAGCACAAGTGAAAGCGCGTCTCAGAACAGCAAGGACCTGATAGTCTAATATGTTGCGGCTCTGGCTCCATGATCGTAAATGAAACGGAATCCTGCAGAGACTAATTCACTGCTGGCGAGAAATGTATCTCCTACCAGTGAAACTGAAACTAGTCAAGTAGCTTACACCTTTTCCAACACGCGGCTTGCAGCCGCAATGAAAGCTGCATGTGTCGCCTCGACTCTGTGCAATGTATTGCGATCAGGGTCGAAGCATGAGAGTAAATGAGACCAAGTATCGAACAAAGCTGTGCAGGTCAAACAAGATGACGCTTACCAGCGACGACTACGTTGAAAAGTCAGATGGGGGCTAGAACGACTCAAATTGCACTCACCTGTAAGCCGCAGCGACCTTTGGTTGGCGCCTCTTCAACTTCGGTGTCACATCGTCAGCTTGACGACGTCCTGGGGTTTCTTGCTCATCTGAAGAATCATCTCGGGAGCTCTCCTTTCTACGAACATATGATCGCTCTGAACGTAGTTTCAGGGACGCGGCGACTGGTGCGTCAGCTGTATGTCCGTTTAGAAGGCTGGTGTCGCCAAATTGCTTGCTGTCCTCCTCATCGGGTTCGAATGGGTTGCGCTGCGCTAAGCCAGCCGATGAAGGACTTCCACCAGATCCATCGTACCCTGAGGGCCTCCTCAAAGGAGGTGGTGGCGGCGGTGGCGGGCGGTCAAACTGCTCGGGAAATGTTTGGTCGTCCCTTCGACGGGAATGTTCCAGGCTATAACGAGAATCTCGTCTATAACGGTTCGAATACCCGTTGTAGTTCTGGCCATTGAAACCCGAGTCTGGTGGCGAAATGTATTGACGCGAGCCACTGCAGGGAAGTCAGCAAACAAGCGAATGTCTGATTTACCTGGGTATAACGTACAAATCGTTTCTCCGAGGACTTGCGCTTCTAGATCGGAACTCGCGACCGCTGTCATCATTCTGTTCTTTTGGCGTTGGAGGAGGATAAGGTCTTGGAGGGAGTTTTGCACGCATCGTGTCACCCTTGGAATCACGCCTAGCATCTTCTGGCTCCTGCCCATCAAAGTCGTTTTCTCGCGACAGTGAACGATTTCTTTTTCTGAAACGGAGTTCATGCTCTCGATCCGGCGGCGACTGATGTTTTCTCCCACGCAAAGCATGCTCAAGGCTATCCATAACATCCTTATTGTCGCCATTGTTGACACGGTGAGGTTCCCGGAATCCGGACTCACCATGAGAATAGAACACTGGACTCGGTTCACGCTGAAGCTGATGCGGCCGATAGAGCGCGTCCAGTTCTCTGAAAGAAACCAATTTACCATCATCCGAGAGAGTAGCGAACATGGGATCTTTCTTATGAGTATTCCAGTCACTCGTTTCCTTGACGTTTTGCACTTCATTGATACTATCAGGCCGCTCCAGATATTTGGATCTACACAGGCCATTGTCTCCGAGGGCTGGCGGTGGAAAAGGTGCTAGGGCATCTGCAACAATGAAGTTGGTTGGCAGTGGCCGACCAACTAATGCTGCCATTGAACCACCTAGCATCATGTTAGCCTTCTTCTTGTGTCAATGCTAGGGTAGGCTTCATCACCTTCAACGGTTGGCATAGCAGGAATGTGAAGCTGGCGCAAATCATCCTCCTCCGGCTCCTCAGGTACTATGGGAGCAGGCTGCTGCATGGGGGTTGACGATAGAGAGTTAGTAGCTGGGTTGGACGGTGGAAGACTAGGGTACACATTTGCAGTAGCATTGCCTTGGCTATACGGGTATTGCGGGTACTGAGCCATGGTCGAAGACTGTGTCATTTGGGGTGCAACGCTTGAGTACGATGGGGCTTGTGTCACTTGGTGTTGTTGCATCTGAACCGGAGAGCCTTGATGTCCGGCAGGAGACATATGGCTGGGCGGTTGCGGGCCGTAGTACTGAGCTGGAGTCTGTGGCGTCGGAGTATAAGAATATTGTGGGTACTGACCAGCATATCCTGGCTGGGGTGCTTGCTGATTCTGTGGGTATTGGGCGTTTTGCGGCCACTGCCCATTCGGTAGAGCCTGTGCGGACATTGGTGTGGGCGGAGGATAGGGCGCTTGCTGTTGCATCGGGTATTGTTGTGGGTAGCCATACTGGCCATATCCTTGAGGCCCCCATGCCTGTTGAGCTGCCTGTTGCTGTAAGGCTTGAGCCTGAGCCACTTGAGGCGGGACAGGGTACTTCGTCACTACAGGAGCGGTGAACTTTTGACGCTTGTTTGGAAGGGCAGATGTTTGACTACATAGTGCGGCGCTTTGGTTACTTTAGTGGGCTTGTCGAGTGATAGGTGGGTACTCACGGTTCCTTCTTTGGCTCCGGGCAATTCTGCGCCCAGTGATCAGCAGAGCCGCAGTTGAAGCAGCAATTGTGGCTCGGCTGGGGGGGCTGGACGGGCTGCGCTGGCTGCGCTGCTGTAGCTGCCTGTATTGGGGACCCATAGATCTGATAGGCATGCTGCTGCTGCTGCCCAGGTCCATACTGATGCACCTGCGAAGGCTGCTGTGGTGAGACATACGCTTGTTGAGACTGTTGAGGTGCAGCACCGGAGGTCGCTGTAGGCTGTTGATACTGAGCCTGATGAGATGGATTCTGCTGAGCATATTGTTGCTGAACAGGCGGTGGCTGCGAATATACTTGCTGGGCATAAGCCTGCCCCGCTTGCTGCTGACCGTACGCATACTGAGGGTGTATTGGCTGAGCTTGTTGCTGGGGGTATAGTTGCTGGTATGGACCAGACCCATAAATGGTAGTTACAGGTTGCTGATATTGTTGAGGCCACTGGGCTGCCATTGTAATATCAAGCCCCTTCAGTCTGGTTTCTCTGCACAACTGCGTGTAGGGGGGGATTTAGATCATAGCCAACCGCACAAAATCTAACAGGCTATGATCGAAAGGGAAGCCAAATCAAAGCTCAGAGTTGATATGCTTGTGCGAATGCAAGGAAATCAGAGAGTACCGGGTTGGAAGTTCGAAGGTTGGAAAGAACGCTCGGGCTAACAGCAACTATACTTAGACCTGTGTCGAGTCAAGCCGTCGATAACGGGCTCAAAGGATAGGAGTCATTACTATTGACTGGAAAACAACCAACTGATTTCAGGTAGCCTTCGTGTATATTGAGCTCTCATGTCGGACGGTGTCAAAAGGCATCGACAGGAGTGATAGAAAAGGTGGAACATGACCGTCAGGGCGCGTTCCAACGAAGCGATAAAGCCAAGCCGGAACAACCACGGACCGCGGAATCTAATTTCTGCCAATCAACCCCTTTATCTTGAAGCTCCAGGGGCTACAGGAAGATCAAGAAGATCCTGTTCCTTGACATTCCTTCGCCCTCGTACCCTAGACCGAACAATTCATCACTCCACATTGAGACCATTGCAATTTGTCCAATCCCCCGCTTCACTGATGGCTACAGTACGATGGATGGAAAAGTAAAGAGACATCTACGAGACCGCGCTAAAGACATTGATGAAGCATCCCCCGTGCTGGTACAAGCATGCTGCTGGCAGAAAATTGTTTAGGCGAAATAAATCAGCGATCTTCGCTTCTTTGCTGGGAAAAGCGGGCCACGACAAGCTTCTAACGCGGAACCCACCATGCATTCAATTCGAGGGTCATTCGTTAGATCTCTCGCCACGGGTATACCATATATCGCATAGAGGAAAGTGGTCAGAGAAGCAAGACCAGACTTACACTTCGCACACGCTTCACATACCTAGCTGTTGGTTCTCCGATGAATTTTCGTCGCGGCTACCGTACGTGCGAGCAGCTCCTCGGCCTGCTCATTGCGAGTCTCGAACGAAGCGTTGAAGAAGGGCGGTAGATGTTGCTCCGCGTCTAGTGAACAGCAGCCTAGTCAGTAATGCTATTGTGGAATGATAGCAGGAAATGAGGCGACAATTTACTCTTCTGTAGCGCTGATGCAGTGCACCCGCTTCCCTCCGATTCGGTCAGAGTAATAAGAGTGCTCCCCAATGCAAAATCCATATAGAAGTCTGACATGCCAAAAGAGACAATGGGAGGACTTACAGGCACCTTCATTGTCAAATCCTACCCCCTTAACCCCTGCCTTCCCCATTACCAGCTTCACTCCTTCCCCCAACAAGGCTTTCCCTACTCCCTTGCCTCTATACCGCCTTGCCACCGTCCAAGCCCTCACAAACCCCTTCTTTTCCCTTTTCGACACCCTGATTACCAATGCACCAATAATTTCTTCGCCCCATCTTGTCACTAGAAGAATTGGCTCCTCGATCGTTGCACTACGACCCCGTTTATGCCCGTTACTGTATGTATGGCTATGATTCGATGTGGACGACGAGACGGGAGAAGTAGTGTCTGTGAGCCAGTCCCAATTTATCCGCTCCGCCGCGGAAATGTATCCGCCTGTGAGCCAACGAATACCGACGAGAACAGTCATTATTGTCCCGCTGCCTGTCGTCAGAAGGACTATTGGGTTCAGCCAGTACGCCTCCAATGCCAAGATTAAGGCTAGTGTTGCCATCACATAAGAATTCGCGAGGATGGCTTTGACGGCTTCCTGCCGCTGCTGCGCTACGGAATCGGCGATAAGGCGCAAAGCGGAGAGCTTTTCAGTGTTGGTGTCAGGAGTGTAGGTGGTCAACTTGGGCAGTGGGTCGGCTGTTGGCGCGGGGTCGGTACGCTGGTAGGAAGTCATGATGGAAAATGATGTCGGAGACGGATTCGGAAGGCGCGAGTGAATCGTAAGTGGGACCATGGGCGAATAGGGGATCGAGTCGGTTGTGGAAAGTTGAATGTTGGTTCGAAGAGTGGAAAGGAAGGCTGTTAGGAGCAAGTCAGCTGTATTCAATCGGTGTCGCTGCGGGATGTCGAGCAATGGAACGGAGATGAAATTGTTGTCAAGAGAAGGAATGTGAACGAATGTGCCTCGATATCAGCAATCGTGCAGATATAGGAAAACACACGCACTGGCACTGTAGCGATATGCCGAGATGCTGTCCCCAAAGCGCCAAGCCTTTTCGAAATCCCAGTAATGCTCGGTGCTCTTAAGAATGTCAATGTCTAAAGGATGAAGATGTCGTGCCACGACCCAAGTCATTGTGCCCGCTATTCTCACACGGCGGCCAGAGCTCTCGCTTCTGGCTTAGCAGTCTGTGCATGATGGCAACGATGGTGGGAAGCCGTCTTTTTATGGATTCGCACGTTCCATATGCACTGGACGAGAAACGATGCTTATCGTCCCGATAAGGATTAATGCGGGGACCGGCGTTGGAGTGGTTTACACTGCATGCTCGAGGCGTGCGAGTTAGATAAGTCTAAGCGCAGAGCTTGGGGCTTGGCAGGAAGCCATCAGAATGCGCTCTCTATCGTCGGCGGATGCGATGAACGCATTACTGGACGAGAGGAGGCTCGAAGGGGTTGCGAGCGATGGCCCCGGGAAGCGTTTCATGTCAAGCGCCTCTCCTGTCTGGATGAGCGAAACCGCATGATGCGCGGAGTGGTCTGTTCACAAAGACTAGAATACTCCCTACGGCGCTGCTGCAAGAAATCTTAGCGAGAGAACGAAATCGAAGTTGAATGGCATCGCTGGTTCAATTATCTTGCTATACATAAGTCCTTCGAGACCCGAATGATAGAAGCCGCAGACGAGTAGGGATTGCACTGTATCCGATCAAATTATGTTCAACCACCATCCCCCATCCCGCATCTGCAGCAAATTCTGTTACATGTTTCAAAACGTTTTCTGGTCTCGCAAGTCGCCATCCGGCTCAATTGACCGTGACATGGTCCTTAAAAGTCGAGGAACTAGGTTACCTTATTTTCCTATCTGTGATGATTTCAAGCGTGCGAATAGAACTTCGCATGTAGATCTATTAAATTTCCTGATTTCGTACCATAGTATCGCTCCGATGATCGGCCTAGTTGCAAAGACAGTTCGATATCTGATCATCACGAGTCCAGAAGTGACAAGAAGCGACGAAGCGACAAATCAATGAATATAGCAGTTGCCTTCTGTAGAGGCACCTTGACCGCAATTTCCTGTTTGTGCTTCTCTTGGTCTGCATGTTGGCTTCTCGTGACCCATTAATTGTGCATCTTCTGATAATCTTCTTCGCCCTCCAGGAAACAGTGTTAGCCGGAAGCCGAGGGAGTTGTGTCAAAATCCATGCGCCTGTGTCACATGTCAATATCGAGAGCGACGTACCTTGGTCTGCATTTTCCTCTTCATCACAAAAGTTTCTGGCACATCAAGACCCTTCTGTATCGCAGGCCGATCGTTAATCTTAACGAGCCACCGCTTTACCAGTCTGAACTTTTTGACATCGATCCCAGCCAATCTGCCCAATTGATCCAACTGAAGCAAGCCAGATCAGCGATGGTCATTTGGTCACCGACGATCCACGACCCTTGAGACCCAGCTTTCGATTACTCGCTAGGAGGGTCCTCGAGAACTTGGTGAAGCCTATTCGTTTCGATCTGGTAGCCCTTGGACCCGTTTTCAATCTTATATAGTGCATAGCGATGGAAGTGGTTGGCTTGACCTTGTCGCATACGTTCCGAGACGCTTGGGGCCCAGACAACGCTGCATTCAGGTCAACCATTCCGCGGCCTCCCAGTATTCATCGGTATAGTAAGGGTACCAGAGCATATGATTCCTGTCGTAACGCCCACAAATGTGAAGCATTAAGGCCCCAGGTTCAAAGATATGCTTTTCTCGCAGTTTGCCGTCTGCCGATGGCGTAATGTCGACAATGGCATGGACCCACCCGTTGGGCTTGAACTCGGAGGGCCCATTCCTCTTTATGTAGATTGGTGTTGATATGGATATTTTCCACCTTGTATGGAAGGCCTAGTTACTTGAGAGTTGAGAGTGATGCTCTTACCAGAAGTATAGAGTCTGATATCGGCTTTGTTGATACCAAGGCGTGTAGTAGCTTCTAGATGGCGATCCTGGTCAAAGAATGGGCAGCTCGAGAAATAAAGACGTTTCCCCGAGGAAGCGTTCGTCCGTATCCTCTCTAGGATGACTGTCGGTCCTGATTTGACGGCGATGTGTCCATTGTGGTGTTGATCGCCCGAATGCAATGTGTCTTCATGATCTCCTACGCTTGGAGGATCCAAATGCGCAGCCCTCATAGGGCCAATCTTTTACCCTTAACACAGACTGCGTTGATGCGGTCGTGATTTGAAGTGGAGAAGGAGTAAGGATGGGATTAGTAAGCCGAGCTATCTGGGCGGTGACGGATTCTGGCAGTCACGATAAGGATAAGGGCGTACCTTAGGTACCATTCGAGTCACCGGGGCCTTTGAGCGGCTTGAATCCAATCATTCTCGAAGTGCTTAATATTATCATTCCCATAGCAGTCCTCATGGCAACACCGGTTCGTCTAGCCATTCTGGAGTGCGACAGCCTTCCACCGAGTATCAGCAAGAACGGTTACTGCGGCCTCTACACTTCTCTGCTCCATGCTGGCGCTGATGCGTTGAGCATACCATATTCCCAATTAGACATCACTAAGTGGAATGTCAAGGATGAAATGGACAAATACCCATCGCCGGACGACATAGATGCCATTCTGATTAGTGGGTCGAGTACGTAATACTGTGCGTACCTCAATCATTTCGCAACGACGGGAATCCTATCAGCACAGGCTTGCTTGCGAGCTGCGAATGACAGAAGAGACGGCGGCTGCTGATGTGGCGTCGAATCAGAACTTAATGCCTTCGACGATACAGAATGGATACTACGGCTGGTGGAATTTGTGCGGAAGGTGTTGAGCCACGATAGAATTAGGGTCATCGGCGTATGTTATGGGCACCAGATCGTCGGCAGAGCTTTAGGCGCCAAAGTTGCGAGAAGCGATGCGTGGGAAATATCTGTTAGCGAAGTCCAACTCACACCGAAGGGCAAGCAGGTTTTTGAGAAGGAAGTTCTGGTATGTCTTCGATTGTAATACTGCCCGATGGACTAAAATCGCACCAGGAAATCCACCAGATGCACAAAGACATCGTCTGTCATTATCCGGAAGGGGTTGAAGAGCTGGGTTGGTCCGATACGTGTAAGGTTCAGGGCATGTACAAGCCAAAGAAAGTGATTACTGTACAGGGACATCCGGAATTCACCGAGGCCATCATGCAAAAGCTGCTGGAGACAAGACGGGCGCAGAATATATTCGACGAGGACACTTACCAGGATGCAATGGCAAGGTCTGGTAGGCCGCACGACGCCGTGGTTGTTGCCAAAGCATTTCTAAAGTTCCTTCTAGAGCGATAGCGTGCGAGTACATTCAGATGTTGATTCATTGGAGATCTGTGCTGGTGATTCGAAGCCGTTCTATGGAGATATTGGAAGGGCGTTTGATCTACTGAACCGCGAAGTGTCTCCGCTCAACTTCTCCACGAGCTGACAATGCCCAATTGCCGGATATCTGATGTTGGGAGCTCTGAAGGAGGTCCATCGTTGATTGACGAGTCTTGATGACAGAGACTCCGAACATAGCCATGGATGGACGTAAATTTTGGTGTCTGTGATAATGCAATTACTGTATGTCGCTTATAGAGTAATCATTCAGCTCATAGAATCTTCTGTTTTGTCAAGACTTCTCAAAGATATCATTCATCGAGGCTTCAGCAGCATTAGCAGAGCTGTAGCAAGGATTGCCCCAGCAGCAGCTCCCTCCAGAACAGTAGCCGTCATCTCGACGCGGCTGATGACGACTTCACGATGACTGAAGAGATCACGTACGAAATCTTGCATCCTATCAAGAGCGTTTTCTGAAGCTTTGAGTTCGGACACCTTTTCATCATTTGGTCCAAGAGCCACGACAGTGTTCTCAAAAGGATTCGCTTCGTTCACCAACAGGGCAACTTCGGACCCGGTCCCCCCCGGCGTGACAACGTGCTCATTCACGATGGGCGGCACCTCGGAAGAATGTTCTATGGCTTGGTGAAAGGCACTGGCGGGCTCAAAGGATGTCCCTTCTCGCCCCAGAGCTTCCATAACCTTCTCTTCGAAGCCTTTAACCAACCTTCTCCGTCTCCAAGGCTCGACGCCTATCTGGAAAACCAGGAACAGCAGAATGTTGACACCCATCAAGCCCCAAGTACCCCAAGTACTCATCCTTCGAATCTTATCACTCCATATCTGCTCTTCGTGGTACCGCGCTAGGATACTTGCGCTTAATCTTGCCGTCGCTTCCTCAGCTCTCCGTTCCACAGCGACTAAGTTATCCTGGGCCGCTGTTTCCGCCTGTTCGTTGGCGTGATCAGACCGGTAGAGTGCAGTGAAGCGTTCGAGATCATTCGGCGTCCAGGCATGTTTGCGTTGAAGAAGCTCGTTTACTTCGCGCTGGGAGCCCGACCGTTGGCTTATGGCGGTCGAGTAAGCCTCGCGAGCTGCTTGGAGAGCTTTTCGAGTCGTTTGAACAAGCTGTTCTGCAAGCAACATCAGTCCAAATGCATCATCCTTTTCCACGCTGTGACGCACCCTGCTCTTCGATATCTTTCTTCAAAGCTTCAATGCCTGAGTAGCCGGTAAGATCGTTGAGTCGCTGCCCCGCTATGAAGATATTGGACTGAAGATGGTCCATTACATGAGAAAACCGCTTAGCGATATGCGACCTTCTGCTTTCTTCTTGAGACGGCAGATCCCCTCGGACAGTAGTTTGACCATTGTTGGCACTGTTTGACGTCGCTCGATGCTGTGAATCTACCGCATCGCTTTGTGCAACACGTAGGTGAGTGAATTGTCTCGAGGACAGAATGCTTGGGCGAGTGAGTATAGACAGCTGCCGCGATTGCTGATCATGCTCTTGTTGTTGCAATCCCAAGCAGCATCGCTTGCAGACCCATCTCGTCGTCGGCCTTGAATAGAGCTTGGAGGCTGATGAAGTAGAAGCATCAATTATTCTTCCAATGCTTTGAGAAGGTCGCATTCCGAAATTCTAGATCAGCAAGCCGCAAGAATTTCGAAAGACAAAACAATCTAAATGGCATTTAAGTGAAGCTTATTTCCGAGCCCTAAAATCGATAGTTCGAAAAGCTTTGGCATGTCATCGATCGTAAGAAACGACGGGAACTGTCCTGATCAAAGAGCCAGGAAGGTTGTTGAGAGAATGCAGGTTCTTACCATCACGACATCTCTAGGCTAAAAGAGCTCGAATCAATCTGGGGAAAGAAATTGATCGGATTACTTGTGCATTCGCTATCTCTATTAGATAGTCCTGACACAGCGATCAAGACTTGGACCAACTTTCTTCGACATGGAGGTACGTTGGTAGTAGATGGCAGCGAAAGAATGAAAGCGCAGAGTTTCATATCGCAGTGTCTTAACCATACTCGATGAAATTTCATTCTTAGTATTTTGCGGTTCGGAAGAGCGTCATCGGCGCAACAAGTGTAAGGCGTGTGGAAATGTTTTACAAAGGTATTCTCGGTGACTATTGAAGCCAGGAACACAGAGAACGAGATACAGCCAGTACATGTTCCCAGAATCAGCTGACCCCCGATTTCCCACGTCTCCTTAGTAATCGTCTCCTCGAGAAATCACCTCCTTGCAATTGGGCCGGAGCAGAACGGTCTATTCAGAAAATTGCGTCAGCATATTCCGCGGTCTTCACCTCGTGGGCCATACTTACATGCTCAAATTGTGCGACATAAGAGCCAGGAACATCCACCAGTGGTCCATAGGACTCAACAATGCCATTCGAGACGAGCGATTTCATGCCGAGGTGGTAATTCTTCACTCCAATGCGCTCAAGGTAACGCCTGGAGAAGACCAGAGATCCGAAATTCTCATCGATCGTTTTTAGCAGCGACTTGCCGGAGGTATGGTGAAGACTAGCAGCGCTGGCATGCTCATTGCGTCCGTTGCCGTAAACTCCTACGTCGTCTCTGAGATAAGCTGCGCCAGTGCTGCCGAAGGTTTCGATGGCGAACACCTCGCCTTCTTCCATGCGTTGGGTGGTTTGGGTCTTGACGAAGGGGACTTGTTTGTCGCCATGAATTTTGTAGCGCAGGATGTTATGGCCAGTGATATTCCGAATTGCTTTGACAGGGATGATCTTTCGATTGAGCTCGACTTCGTAGCTCTCCATTACTTCTTGGATTGCCTCGCTGATGTGATCCATCCGGGAATCGACGCCAGCTTCCTGGGCATTTGTTAAGCTTTGCAGACGCCATGCAGGGCAGATTCGCTTACCTTCAGCCCAGTATTGGTGGCTGCCTTGACAGATGCGAGCAAATTATCGTAGGCCGGATTGAAAGCCACGGTAAAAGCGCTGTCGACAATCCTAACGCTGACATGAACTCCGAAATCCACTTTCAGGACATCGTCATACTGGAGGATAACCTCTTTGGCTCCAGAATTGGGAGTCCAGTGAGCAGCTACGTTGTTCAAGCAGAGCCCAGTCGGAAATCCCATGCCAGCTTTGAGAGCGTCTCCAGTCTCAAGACCTTGGTGGTCGGTCAGTGCCCGAACGCCATCCTCAATCTCTTGGGCAAGCTGGCTCATGGAAATGCCGGGCTTCGCGATCGTCTGCACATACTGGCGGACCTCGCGATGGACTTCGGCAGCTTTGCGATAGTCATTCAGGAACTCATCATCCATGTTGTTTATGATAGATAGGTGACGAAGTTCTTCAGCCGTGGTGCGCCGAAGATTGTCATTGTCGGTGACATATTCGACAATGTCGCCCTCTGGATATCGCTGATCGTGAAAGAGGTTGGCGAGTGCAACCCTCGGAGGAGTAGTCTGCTGTCCAGGCAGTGTCTTCCTTTTCTTCCTCTTGTTACTCTTTCTCTTTTTCTTCTTGCCTTCTGGGGTTAGTTTCAAGGGTGTATTGACTTCAATTTGGCCTACTATTGTTGGGCGGTCCACCGGACTTCAGGTCGGCTCCAATCTTGTCATCGTTGTCGTCGTCGTCGTCCTCGCCGTCTTCGTCTTCCCCTTCGAGTGCACCTTGAAGGAGTCCACTTGCTGCGGCTGGCTTGGGAGGATTGACGGCAGCAATTGCAGCGCTTGCCGACTCTGCTCGAGTTGTTAGAATAGCTTACAACGCAAAGCGAACACTTTTTCCCCCATACCATTTGGAGCTCGACGATGATCATCTGGTGTCTTGGATCCCATGATCGGCTTCGACTCGTAGACATAAGGCTCTTTAGATCGTGGTTGATGCCATTGAAGGTCGGCTTCCGAAAAGATCGGGACATCGCCCGCATGTCTTGGCACACGCTTTACCCTTTTAGCCGAGCGGCGCATTGGCAGCCTGGCAGGTTCACTCAAGTACTTAAAGTATGCACAATCGTTGCGGTCAACCTGCATCCCCCGCTAGAAGGTAGTCTGGGCGCTTCTTTGGAGAATCGAGCAACGAAATATTTAAGTCGACGAGTGCAACCTTGAGTACGAAGATCGATTGTTCTAATGATAGCTTGTATCCAGGCGGTATGAGCACTAAGAAAAGAGGACATCTAGGCACTCTGGCGAGAGGACTAAGATTCGGCTATTCCGTAAACTCAGCACACGAACAGTGCAGGAGTAGACACGTACAAGCGCTGCCTCGTAGTCATGGAGCAGTCCGACGATACTTTCTGGCACTCCCCGGAACGCCTTCAGTCTCACCGCCAGGCTTTCTACAAGTCCTTGGCTGACGAAGTTGCGATGGCCTTGGCGAATTTTTATCCAGTCATCGTTGACGGAAGAGAAGCATCACAGATGGGGAGGAAGGCTATGGCCTACCTTAGCGGGTGAATCGACTGCGTCGTGCCGGCGACGAATGAAGTGCTTCGTACAAGCCTGGGTTGCGACGGGTAGCATTCTGCTGCCTGCAGCCTTGCTCTCCACAGGTCTAGGCAGCCAACTCGGTCAGGCTGAAAGGCCCCACCTCGTAATTGGTGTAGATTCTTTATATTGACCGCTCCCCACGGGGCTTCAAGTTTCCTTCAGTGCATCACTTGAACTTTGAACAAACTTGCTTCGTCTACAGATAGCCGTCTAACTCTTAACACCTCAGAACGACATCGAAAGCTCAATCAACGCGACTTAGGCCAATTCTTTTCACTCATGGATCCTGATCAAGGTGACTACAAGCTTACCCAGGGAGCACCAGAGCCAGTCAATATGTCCATCCAAACCGTCGACAAGTCAAAGGGAGACTCCGTGCACGGTGCCTTCGGCTCCTGTACTTGCAAACGCTGCATGAACGACGCCAAAATCGAAGTAGAAAAGCACTTCACCGATGAAAAGTGGACAGCGAACTACATCAACAAGCTACAGGCTCAAGTGGAGCGTCTCGAACTTGGCAATGCAGCTTTGGCGAGGAGCGGTCGCCGCTACAGTTCTTCTATTATCTCTTACGACTCTAGTGATGAAGGACCTCCTATCAACGAGGGTCTTCCAAACGGTGGGCCTGTTGTCGAAGTCCTTGAAGAGGATAGAGCAGATAGCGAAATAAATGAGCCAAAAGTGGAGATCAAGCGACGAAGGAAAGTTCAGAAAAAATATGGCGAACCTGAGATCGAGCGTGATGACAACCCCAGTTTTGGGCCACAGGGTCACGGAGGCGAGACCGTTCTGACCGTGACTCGCGAGTTCGATAAGAAGAAGCATTTCTGGCGAAGGCTAGTGGACATTGTATCGCCACCATTTGTACAGCTTTTGCATCAAGAGTCCCCCTACGATGTCGATCTCCACGTGGTTGATGGCGTTCTTTCTCTCCATGATCCACTTATGACGCTGTTTCACAATCGCAAGATCATGAACCGCTACATCGAGAAAGGTGGCTACGCTAGTGACTCTGACGAGGTAAAGCAGGCCAGAGCGCACACGAAACTAATCTTGGACTTCATGCGCAAAGAACTGGATGAGAGTCGTGTACTGGACGATCTGGAGTCTGGCCAACCGTCAGGCTTGATCGAGTTTCCAAACATCTGGCTTTTGTACCCGCCTGGAACCGTTGTATATACTAAAGAAGGCGGAGAGTATGAGGCCCTTGTAGTCGACTCTGTAGCGGGAGTACGCAAGAGTCTTCGGCACAGGTCCGGCTCCCACACCTATAGTCGACTTGAGCTTACGTGTTGGTCCATCAACTATGACGGCGAAGTCTTTGGCCGGGTTTGGAGTTCCCACGAGTTGTTTCCTTTCAAGGGCACCAAAGAGATAATCTCGCTGGATCTGGTTCCCGAGAGATTCCTCCCAGATGTCGCGAACGTTCAATTGACGCTAAGAGCCCGCGGTGAGCAGTTCTTTGGGTTGCAGGGGCAGAGTTACCGCGAGTACACTGGAGAAATATGGTCTCAGCATTCCAGCGAAGAGTCTTCACGTGTAATGGTCGATCACCTGACTTACCAGAGACGTAAGGATTGGCCTATCTCGATTAATGGCAAAACGGGGCCAGCAACTGCTGTCAGTAAGAATTGGCGTGACAATAAGTTCAATTACGAACGAAATCCGCCGCCGCCAATAATAGTATACAATGATTGGGAGAACCCTACACGCAGGCCAAAACCGCGCCAAGCTCGACGATATGCCCATGAGGAGCTTGATCGTGACTACAGCCCTGATCGTGATTGTGACGACGACGCGTTGTTTGAAGGGCAATATATTCGCTCCGACTGCGATCGTCCACCGTTGAAAGCAAATTCGAAGTACAAGCAGTACGACATTGTAGAAGTCGGCTCGAAGCCCGATGGCCTGACGCTGATCCTATGTCCTCAGCAGGTTCATGGCTACTGTTTCCGAGACAAGGTCTGGAAATCGTTCAATGTCACCCAGCTAAAGCCTGTAAATTTCAGGAAGAACGCCTGGAATCGTCTTGTCCTCGATGAAGAATACAAGGATATCGTGCAAGCCATGGTCGCCTCATATGTCGGCAAGACGGCGGACCTTGGTGACCTCATAGCCGGTAAGGGCGCCGGTCTTGTTGCTCTGTTGCATGGTCCTCCCGGCACAGGGAAAACCTTAACGGCGGAATGCGTAGCAGAGAGCTTCGGAAAGCCGTTGTACCAGGTCACATGCGGCGACATTGGGACCGAGGCAGGGCAGCTCGAACGTAGGTTGGACGAAATCTTCGACTATGCCACTACTTGGGGCGCGATCCTGCTGCTCGACGAAGCGGACGTGTTCTTGCAAGAGCGTGACTACGTTTATCTAGAACGAAATGCCCTAGTGTCAAGTAAGTCACAGACTCCTTGCGCTTTACTCTTGAATGACTGTAGCTAACATCGACTCAGTCTTCCTCCGCACCTTGGAATATTTCAACGGTATCTTGTTCCTCACCACCAACCGCATCGGAACCTTCGATCAAGCCTTCCAATCCCGCGTCCACGTCACCCTCGGCCTCCCCGCCCTGGACCGTGACCGCCGTGCCGAAGTCTGGGGCCTCTTCCTCGAAGATCTCTCCCACAAGACCGCACTATCAGCGGAGCAGCACTCGGCTTTGCAGTCGCTGGTACGCGACAAGTGGAGTCAGGAGCCTCTCAACGGTCGCCAGATTCGTAATGCTGTTCGTACGGCCATGCTGGTTGCGGACAGGAAGAAAGAGGCGCCGAACGAGCAGCATTTTGAGACGGTGCTGAAGATTGGGAGGGATTTTGAGCAGTACTTGAGTGCGCTGCAAATGGGGGATGCGGATTTCGTGGCGGAGAGGAAGGGCGATCGCTTGGCGGCTTACGAGGGGTTTCAGGAGGTGGAAAGGCCTTGAAGGACAGACGTTATTCTATCATGGGGGAGACCAGATGATCTCGATGAGTTGCTGGTCTTTGGATTGTGTCTGAGCGTTTTACTATATCCTACCTTACCGGCAGCATGCAGTGGTTTTTGATCGATTTTGAGACGACCCTCGACTCGATTTCGCGTCCAATCCAGAATTTCACACTCCAAACCGAGCTCACGACTATCTTGAGACTGAACCTGATACTCCAATCAAAACAAACCTGACCCGCAGCTGCCTCAAGTAGCCCGCACCAATCCGGCCAGCCCCTGGCTCCTGCTTCTCGGACGCGGTTGTGTTTGACATTCTAATTATATAACGTTTTTCATCTTTTGCCATGGGGTCGGTCAGTCCATCGTCGCTCCGTCAAAACGTCTTTCTGCGAAGTGCCGAGATTTTTGGCACCATTGCTTGCCACCGCATGGGAAAGATATTTACTCTGGTGGCGGTGCTTTGCTTGATGGTGGCGACTGGTTGATGATGAGTGTGTTATATGATTGCGAAGAATGGAGGGAGCTTCATCCATGGGAGCCAAGGAAATCCTGCAGAGGGGGATAGCCTTCTTTCTCTGGATGAGAGCCCATTCTCGGAGGGAGGAGTCTCTGCAGGTTTATTAGATTGAAAGAAAAGGAAGAGTTCGTGACAGCACGATGAAGATATCGCAGAAGACGAGCATTCGAAGACTGTGGAGACAAGAGGTGCGGTTGATACTTCAACGCTTTGCCATCTTTCATACTCCAACCGTTTGGCCTCTTCTCCACGCCTCATCCCATCCATCCGCATTCCAAGATCTAGCAGCACCTCCTCTCACCCCCGAAAGGAGCAATCATCCATACCGAACGACCTCATTATCGCGTAGGATGCTACATCATCGACCCCTCTCGAAAAGAACAAGACAGCAAACCCATCACTCTCCCATAGCTGATGGCCGCACATCCTCTTCGAGCCCCACCCCCCAGCTCCTACTTACGTAAAACCATCCCCAGAACCCTGATCACGGAGATGCCTCCGTCAATGATATAGCTCATTCAGCAAGTATCGCAATCGAGCAAGTCATCACCCATGCACTCGTCATCGATTCTGCACTCACACCGGCTCTTGGCGTTTTTTTCCAACGCAACATTTGATGTCCACACCATCAGATCAAGGTGTTGCGATCTCGCGTGAAAAGAGTGATATGAGTCATGGCAGCTGCTTTCTTCATGCTGTAGTTCAATTTCAAGAAAGCACAATTCTGGAAGATGAAGAGATCAGTACCGAGGCATTATGCCCTCCCCAACAGGCAAGTGCCGAACAAAAAAAACCTGAAATCACTTCCCGAGAACCCGTAGACCAGCCCCGCGGGTCCCAAACCCAACTCACAATCCAAAGCCTGTCAATGCTACGCAACCGATCCCGGAAAACAAATTCCTGGGTTGGCAGTGCTTGTTGGTAAGGTTTCGGGTTGGCTATTCGCTACCGAGGACCCGCGGACCGCTCCCCGTGGGATGTGGGGTTCTGGGGGATTTAATTGCTTTACGTTTTGGGCTGTGCTGGATTGGGATTTGTTTGGTAGAATGGTAGGGGTTCGAGAGGGTTTTTACTTAGGGACGGAGGTGTGGTAGGAAGGGGGAAAATGTCTTTTGGCATTAGCTGAGAGCGGAGGTGGGGAGCGGATTGAATTTAGAGGGTGGCTCTCTGGCGTTCCAGATACACGTCGGCAGCGGCTATCGCCGCTGACGACTGTATGCAAGTGGACGAATTTTGATTTTTCATAGGCGTCATATTACAGTGAGTATCTCATCTCGGGCCAAGTAATGTAGTAGACATAATGTGTGCTTCCTAGAGATGTGGAGCTAGCCTGAGGGGCGAGATAAATTGCTTAGACAAAGGTTCGGAGGTGAAAAGAATGGGCATTAGTCATTGACAAGCACGCAGAACAGAGGGTCGGCTGAAAGCCAGTCGATCGTTGAAGCAAGATCATCGAGAACATAAGAAAGGTCGTCAGGGTAGGGTTATGTGAAGCCCTCATAGGTGTCAAGCTGCCGTGGCGGACGGCGAGAGCGTCATCGCTTTCATCCTCTCCTCCACCCTACGGAGGAGATCCTCTTCAGGCGGCGGTTTGATCTTCTTCGGCGGCTCGCGCGGACAATCGTCGCAACGGTCGTGTCCACAGTCGGCGCAGGTCTTTGAGGGATAGACGAAGGTGGCCTTGCAGGTATGGCACTTCCATCGGAAGCGTAGACGGGTCTTCTTGCGCTCACGAAGGGCCAATGGGAATGTCTCTTCAGTGTCGCCAGGGTATCCGCCAGGGTACTTTTTAAGCTTGGGACTGCAGCAGGTTAGGGAATATATTATAGATAAGGTAAGATCTACTCACGGATCACGAGGACACTTGGGGCAACGCGGGTGTCCGCAATTGGGGCACTCCTTGGTTCCGTGCACAAAAATCTCGCTGCATTGATGGCAATTCCGTCGTACCCTCTGTTTGTTGTCCCTCAAGTTCAAATCTGGACCATTCCTACGAGATCTGATGGTGAGTGGTATGGCAATTGGTATGGCAGTTGGATTTGGATCCACCGCGATGGCTTTGCCCTTGTCCCTGGCTTCTTTGTCACGCTTGATTGGGTAGCGAGGACACTTCTTGCATGACCTGTGATGGCAGTTGTTGCAGACTTTGTCGGCGCCATAGGTAGTCTGGCAGCGATGGCATGTCCGGTGAATCCTTAGGCGGGCTTTCTTCTCAACCCTTTCGGCATTGCTCTTCGCGGGTCGCGTCCATTCGCCTGGGCCTAGGCTCAAGCCATATTTGGCAAACAAAACTTTGGCCCTCTCTTCTTGAATTGCGCTGCTCTCGGAAGCAGTTTTGGCAAGTCTTGGGTTGGCGGTTCTGAGGTCTCTGATAGATTGCTGGATCGCAGCAGGCGTCGTAGGAGCAGTGGCAGGAGACGCCGTTGCCTCAGCTTTGGCGGTGGGTTCCGGGGTCTCAGTGGCAGCGCTAGAAATTGGTCAGACATAGTCAAGTTTCCATGTGCAGTGAATGTATGCTCACCTAGTTGTCTGCTCTGGAATCGTCTCAGCCGGCGGGCGTGAAGACTCTTCACTTGGGTCTTCCTCCAGACCAGAGCTGGAGCCTCTCTTCGAGCTACCTCGCCGAAGCACTTTGCTAGCCCTCCTCATGAATCGAGAAAGGCCTGGCGGCTTATCAGCAGAGCCGCCCGCGCCCCCTGCTGTTGGAGAACTCATGGTAGGTGATCTTCTGTTTGTAGCCAATTGCGACGACTTGACGGGAGTGATATAGCAGTGACTTTGTGGTTGGAAGAGGCGAGTGAGTCGGCCGGGTCACGGCTTTGGGGTTCCACAGATGCACGATATTGAGACAGCCGATGTTGAAAATCTTTCGTCCGTAATCGGATCGACTGGATGTGCAACGCCCTGATGGTTCCACACAGGACTCCTGACGTCGCGATCTAGAGCGCAGTGACGCCTCTTATCGTTGCGAAAAAAGTGCCGGTATTTGTTAGCACTTTTTTACGATAGACTTGACAAGGCGGTCCTCGGATTGGCTTCACTTGACAAGGCGGATGAGGTGGTGGTGACTCTCGTGCCGCTTGCCTTTAGTCGGTCGCACTTGTAATTGATTGCTGCATGCAGCTCCGTGGCCTTATTGTACTGCCATGGTCGGCGACAGAGCCTGTCAAGTGAATGCAAGTGAATGGTGTGAGCTTTGTACTTCTGGGAAAGGGTTCGAGGAAGTTGTTCATCGGAGGGGGAAATAGGCGCTAAGCATACCCCTGTACTAGATGCTCGCTTGCAAGAATTCTTCCGGGACGATCTGACGTCTTGCTACGAAGTACAAACAAGCTTGGGTGTATGATAGCCTGTCAGTGCCACAGTGTGCTATTGGAGTAGGGATCATGGTCATCGCCGATGCTTTGGGGCTGCATGATCTTGAGAAGCTTGTCCTTCCCATACCGACTCAGCGGTGCCGTGAAGCCACATGTCAGATAAAGTATGCTTCAAACCCCCATTCAAACGGAGGTCATTCGCTACCATTTGCGCCGAGCCATCATACCCATGAAGGCCCATGGTACCGAACCGGCGCAGTCCGTCGTGACAGGTGACTGACGACACCCCGCAGTCTTTGGTACCACCATTGCCACGCTCTTAGCCCAGGCGTGAGGTGCGAACCGACCATTTCCATTGCGAATCAACAGCTTGTTTAACGGCTCCAGTTTAACTGCCACCGCCAATCCCCCGACCGCGCTAATGAAAGCAGCTTCCCATGTCTCACTCTACTCATTCTCCAGCTTTCCGAGCAGTACGGGCTGTTCTTGGTTTCTTATTCCCCGCACTCTTTGGGTCTACATTCCTTTGATACCTTGCCAAACCCGCGGAGGCTCCAATCATGAACCCTGTTCGTTGCGCTGCGCAGGCACTAAATGCCAATTGACCTACAAGTATTTCTTTGCGGTTGAACTTACCGCTTAAAGACTGAACTTTGTTCGTACTATGGAACTTCGTGCATGACCAACCGCGAGGCTATCGGCTTATATCCACGAGCAGATACGTGTCCCCGGCTCCCTACAACGAGGTATGAGTCACAGGCATCACTAAACCGGCATCATAACATTACTCTCAGATCTGATGAGTGATGCTGCTGCAGCGCACCGGGGTTCTCGTTTCAAGCTTGAATGGTCCAATTATTGCGGCTTGCATCCGATATCCGCAAAGCCAAATCGCACACTGTTTCTGTGCAAAAATAGTTTTTTGTTCCTGAGCGCTGCCCTCTGCTAAGTTCGTCTCCATGTCCTATCTTTTCAAGTAAAGTATGCGGCCAGAAATCCAGATGCTCCCTCAAGCCCTCGAGTTAGTCACGCGACAACATACCTCCTGGAGCCGCTTATACATCGAAAAGGAAGCCGGTAGGCGCTATATGCGCATGTCCTTCCGAATAGCAGTATCTGGAGTCACCCTCGTTGTGGCATGTCAAATCTCACATGTCGCCTCCACCACTCCCATACATTACTATTCAAGGTCCATCAAGGGTAAGACTGATCAAAGCATGCATCATGCGTTTGCTCGTCTCGTGCAAGCAGTGATATGCGTGCTCGCTTGGTACCTGCATTTTAAGCTCTTGTTTCTGACTATAACTCTTTCGTCGGCTCTTTATTTGCCAGACCTCCCTCCCCAGCTATCGTCCGATCCGTCATCACTTCCGGCCCCGTTACGGAACCTCACGACGCATGATAATAGTCCTTCAAGTACATGGCCTCCCACTCCCTTCACCATCAGAAATATCAACAACGACGTCGACCATCCAGCATGGATGCGAGTTATCAGCACGGGCACACGATTTACACCCAAGGAAAGCACCTCTATAGACTGGGCCATTCACATCCTACTCGTTCGCCTTTCAGAGCTTGATCGCAACGATCCGTGTCCCAACTATGAAGCGGTCAGCTCCGAGACGATGCTAAAACTGGATGTGCGCCCACAACGTTTGCCTACAGTCGCACTGTGTGTACGTGCAATCACATTATTCGAACATCTGGTGCAGAAATATGGTTCCAGGGAGGTCATATTTAGTTTTGGGGAGGGGAAGGAGATCACCACGCAGCAGGGTTTGTTTGCAATTGCGCTGAGGCCGCTACCTTCGGATCTAGGTACTGGGCAGTCGTGACAATCGGTCTAGTAGGGTAAATGGAGGGCCTCGTCAAAAGATTAGTGCAGACTTGATGCATAAGGGTGAACGGCCCAACCTGCGTGGCAAACCTTGTCCCTCTCTTCTCCTAGGGCTTTCTGACTGTCTCATCTGTCCTCATCAACGGGTTTCCCCTTCCGCGATGGGCTTCCGCAGTTACGAGCTACCTGAGTCCATCAATTGTTTCATAAATCGCCAAGCAGTGGGTAAGCCCTTTGAGACAAGCGCCCCGCAGTCTACATTTTCGTCCCTTGCATGAGAATGTTACACGCGATACTTGGCCACCATGTTGTGCCACATCTTCTACATCAAAAGATCAATGTCATAGGCCACTACAATATTGATCTCCAAAACCTTAATACTTTCAGCACCCTCAGCACCATGATACGAAGCTCACAGCTCCTACGATTATCCCGTCTACCAAAAACGTATCCCTTCCACGTCCCTCGCGCTACTCTCGCCAAAGAATCTGCAAGTCCGCCGCGCTCATCACAACAGTCTGCAGAGGCAGAAGAACGACGATGGTTTAGGTACACACGCTCTGTAAGATCTCTTCCCCTTTTTCCGTACTCCTCCACGATAAGGAAACTCCATTCAAAGAAGATTTAATTGAACGCTCAGGATCGTAGCGGTGATCTTAGCCGCCGAGTCCGCTGCCGAGTACCTCTTCAAGCTCTCCGAGCAAAGAACGCTTGCGCAAAACGTCAATTATCTGACTCACATGGACCATTGTATAAACCTGGGACAGATGCGGCTAGATCATGATCCGGAATGTATGACACCCGACGAGCGCAGGAAGTTTGAAGAGCTGAAAACAGAGTTGAGGAGGGCCGTGAATATGGTCGAGAGGACGTCGGGCTATCACCATCCATCTCATCAGGTCGCTACGGAAGGTCAAGACGGTCAAAACGTTCTGTGGCAGTGACAGCATCTGGAGGCCTAATTACGCGTATGGGGAACGGAGGTATCGAAGGCGCAGGCAATCGCTAAGGGCATTTGGTGGACAGGGCAATAGAGATGGACTTACGTATATCTGGTTGAGAAGCTCACGATCTCTGTGAGTTTTACTCGTGGCTCAGTGCAAGTCTTGTCCTCGGTTTATGTTATTCCAGGCGCTGGCAAAGATGTGGTGCACTTGATCTTTGGCATTAATAAAGGGAAGCAAAGACGGGATGTCGATAGACTAAAAGACAACAGAGACATAATTCCTTACTTGACTAAACACCTGATGGGAGGTCTCAAGGAAGGCGGTGGACATATACTTGATTTGGCGCACCCCTGAGAAGCGGATCGAACGGATCAAGAACGAGAGAAGCATTGTCGGGGTGTGCATGAACCACAAGAAACCTTTCTTTCCAAAATGGTAGTATTGTTCTCCTATGCCTTATTTGCGGTTCCCATCCCATAAATTCGTGCACTTCACTGCTGGGTACTCTCTGTTCTTGGGATCAAGCAGATATGCAAGAGACCTCCCATCTTTACCCAGCGCTTATGGGATACACTTGAGTCGTGGCTCCAAAACCATCCACTCATACACGGGGAGGGTGATGTGGCATCTGGCGGAAATGCTGGCCGATCAGACTACTCTAGGGACCTGTCGTCATGAAGTGGTTTCTGTATAATTAAGTCTATTAGACGCGAGTACCGGTCTTGAATTTTCAAGAATACTCTATTCACGGGCTGTCAAGAGATAGTGCACCATGTCTCAGTAGCTTTCGGTTCATAGTAAGAGTTTGTGGGGTTTCCGTGCTGTTATTGCCATAAGTTGAGTCCTTGCTCGAAAAGCGGCCTAGGATTGTCCGTACGCATCACTGCCGCTTCCGCCCATGTAATGGCTCAAGTTAATGTCGCCTAGTATAGCTTCGGGCGTTAAGATCCCCTGAAAGCACGAGTTACATGTGATGGCTTGGAGCGATAGAGCGTATGCCCTAGCAAAGTACCAGTTCAGCAGGTTTTGCTTGCGAAACAGGAGCATGAAAAGACGTGTTGCCGAAATGACGATGACCTGAGAGCCCAGTGGAGGCTCTTTTCAAAAGCGGCAAACCGTCGTGAAGTAAAGGACGCTCAAAGGAGAGGCCTGTTAAGGAGAGTCATAGGCGCAGGTTATAGAAGAAGAGACGTTATTGCTAGCAGGGGTAGGCCAAGCAGATAAGGATCCCAACCTGCTGCCTTGAGAAATGGAGATTATATTGCGGCTGAGAAGTCAGGAGTTGTGTAATTGTCTAGTTCTCCGTCTTGATCAGTAAGCCCCAGCCATCGTAGCGAGCAAAGGGTTTTTTAGGCGCATATGAGTTCGTCTCGTCAGAAGTTTGCGGTAACATCATCCGTTGCAAAGTGTGCTTCTTTTTGCGTTGCTGGCTTTCATAGGATGTTCCAAGTCGGATGAAAGTCCCACCACGCTCATGTACTTTTCCAAAAGCTTGATAAGTTAAAATAATATTCCAAAGGCAAGAAATCTCGGTTGTGTAGTGTAGTGGTAGTAAGATTTTCTCTTCAATTGCTCCTTGAGCTGTCGCTGATTGAATCGTAGAGCACGCCAGATTTTGAAGCAAAAACTCCTTCTGGAGACCCCGGTTCAAGCCCGGGCACGACCTTGTTTTGGTTTTGCTTTCGAGAAGCTTGCTAGACTTCAAACCAGCCGTCGAGTTTGTGATCATTAGAAGTCCCAACACCAAGTGGCCATTGTGTGGTTCTGCGAAGCGCCGGTGCGCCGGGCATACTTCGGATACATGGTCGGGCCGGGCGGGGACTAGCTTAACGCCATCCCACCTTAAGCGATTCCATTGTCAACAAACCCGAATAAACACAAGTAATAGATAACTTCCTTCAGATGAAGTGCTAAAATTACATCTTGAAGCACACTACAAGGACTATGGATTAAAACGCGAGAATGTCGCAACAATTCCGCTCGCAGAACTCTCACGCCAACAATGGCAAGGGAGGCAAGCAACAGCAGCCTGACAGCGATACTTTCATGCGACTAGTAAGCCTTTCAGCACTTTCACAAGCTCATAGCGACCTCGATCTGCTAACTTCTATACAAGCCTGAAGGCGAGATCGCTGGCTGCATTTCCGACATTGGAGTCCCTTTCCTACCGGAAGACCTACATAAGCCAAATCCACAGCAAGTGCAGAAGGTCTTCGAATGGTTTGCAGAGCTTCTGATGAATGCGACGCGCGAGACGGTCGAGCCAGCGATGCGCGCCGCAGCCGAAGACGTATGCGGGGAATATATGGATATAGTCCCGGCAGACGCGAGGAATCTCATGGGGTTCTACGTCTCACTGCGAAAGCTACTTATTGCGGTACGTACGCTACACAAGATATTCTTATGTTGAACCCGGTCTATGAGAAGATTTACGACTAATGCGCCTACGGTAGTGCGGTATTCAAGACTTTTGCTTCCAGGATCTCACCAAGCCCACGCATGACCGCCTTGTCAAAATCTTCTCCTACATAATAAACTTTGTCCGGTTCCGCGAGTCTCACACGGCCACCATAGACGAGCACTTTAACAAGACAGAGACCACCAAAGCGCGCATGGAGACATTGTATGCTGAGAATCAGGACATGGAAGGCCGCTTGGACGAGATGAGGTCCCAACGAAAGACTATGGAAATGCAGGTCAAGGAGAAAACAAAGCGCAACGATGAGCTCAAGATCCGGCTGCTGGAGTTGAAGAAAGGACAAGAAAGGGTAGCGGAGCGATTAGAGCGAGTGAAGGTCGAGAGGAGTAGGTTGCAAGGAACGCTTGAGGAGAGAACAGAGCGTTGCATGGCCATCAAGCAAGAGTCAGAGAAACTACGGCCCTATGTTTCACAGCCGCCTGCAGCGCTCGAAGCACGTGTTACGGAACTGTCGGACAATCTTGCAAAGGACAAGACGCAGATTGACAACCTCGAGAAGCGAACCAGAGCGCTGCAGACCAGTACCGACACCTTTGGTGTTGTTTCGAAAGACGTCCTGTCTTGCACCAAAGTTCTGGAAGAGGTGTCGAGCGAGCTACAGAAAGAAGAGGAAGAGAACATGAAGGCTGCGCGCCGACGGGACGCATTATCGGAACGTGGCAACAATGTTCGAGAGGTCGAGCGGACAGAGGCTCTCCTTCAGAGGCAGCTCAAGAGATGGTTGGACAAGACAGACAGTGTGAGAAATCAGAGCAAGGACAAAGCACAGACAGCGAAAGAAAAAATGGAAGAACTGCGCGGCGTGCACAGAAAACTGACAGAAGAGAGAACCGAGAAGCAAAGAGATATGGAGAGGAGAAGAGTCAAGATTGAGCAGACAGAGAAGAAGGTACATTCCCTCAACCGATTCTGAAGACATGAGAGCTTCGAGCGGTCACTCATTGCTACTTGGTGTTGCAAAGATCTGGAAGTTTTTTGGGCTAATGTCGATAGATGGCCGATCTGAAAGAAGCTATCGAGAACGAGGTCAACTCCGCGAAGGATCAGTACCTCAAGATGGATTCGCACATCAAGCTATACATCAATGAGATGGATCAATCAATAGGGTAAGGTTGGGCATATGCGCTAGTTTGGCCAGCTGCTTTCCGAGGTGTCTGACACGTATCTGGCGTAACGGTATGACGGAATCCAGGCTCCAAGATACCACCACCTGAATATGGGAGTCTTCCGTATGAGACGGAGTGGGTTCTATTCATACTCGGTTTGGGATGGCGATATCCCCTTCTCGCTATAGATGAATTATGAGAGATAGTGTGTACCCACCGAATGCCTCGATCAGCCAGACACTTATTGGTCGGAGACTTCTTCATCAGCAGTATAAGATCACCGCTTTCTTGGTGCGAACATGAAGCATCACTCTATACCCTAACCACAACACAACGATCTGTTCCCCCTCATCAATCTAAAGCCACGAGCGGTGCTACGGTCACTAGGTATCGAAAAAATAATTGTTTCAACATCAGAACTCTTATCGTCGTTTGAAAGTTCTGCGAATGCCGAACTTCACAGAGCGAGCGATTTCAAGACTGCCCCATTACGGAATATGCTATCTCAGTTTCCCGAAGGATCTTAGGCCTGCAATCGGCCTTTCGTACCCTTCCCCTGAGGGGGCATACCGTTGGAGATAGCACGGTGAGTCCCGTTCTCCTGAATATGCTATCTTCCTTGGGTCTCATGCTATAACATGAATGAATGACTGTATCCTGCGACCTTACATCCAATAACTTGTGCTCTGGGTACTCTTGAAACCAGCATATCTTTGTATGGGGCGAAGTCAACTGCCGCCCAAAACATGCTTCATATATTTCTTCTCTTGGTCGTCGTTCTCTGGCATATTCATGGTACAAGACACCGCCTCGTTCCAGAGTTCTTTCACAGCTTCGGGCATATGTTCATCAATTATATAAATCCTCAAATCCCCGACCATGGATCTGTAGCCAAGTCAGCAACAGTTCTACAGACACACACTCCACTCTACCGAGATCCACTTCACATTTCACGAATAGACGCGAACGCACCAAGTCAACACCCGGAAACGGAGCCAACCCAAATCAAACTCCATTCTCTAACCAAAGATGGACAGAAAACGGCAAGAAGAGTCAATTCGAGAGAAAAGCTCCATCAATACCCTCTTGACGACCACCAAGACCCCGACGCGCAGGAAGAGAGCACCGGCCGAATCATCTAGTTCTTCCAGCTCCTCACCTAGAGCTGATAAACCTCCACCCAAGAAAAGTCTTCGAGAGGACGCAAGGTCTTCAGCACAGTCGCCGAGAGTCGAGGCTCCTCGTCCGCGCCACCAACCACCAGCCTGGCTACACGCTACCTACAACATGCAACCGACTCACGCCCAATCTCCGTCTCCAAGGCCACTACCACGACAACCTCAAGTAGGTGAAAGTGAATATGGCGGGTATGGTAGTACTACGCAGCTCGCTCCACCAAGTCTGACGAGTTCCGCGTATGGACAGCCTCCTCGTTCTGCATATGGACAGCCTCCTGCGTCCCAACAGGCTGCTCTAGCTCCGGCGCCTTATCCCCACGCTCCAGCTCGCTCTGCTCCGTCAAGCCAAACCACGGGACCAGTCTCATATTTCACCCAGGGGCCTCCACCAAACGCCACACCAGCAGTCAGCTTGCGCTATCCTCGTTATCCACTCGACGATCCCTTCTATGGACCGGATCGCGGGTTGTCGAATGAACGCGATCGACAGAAGGATCGTGACAGATCGCGAAGAAATGCAGGATGACATCCCAGCGACGGGATCAGAGGCCGTGATCTGCCAGCTCCACGGGTAAAGAGGATGATGAGATCGAATAGGGAATTAATAGCCGGTCGAGTCTCCCAGTTCGGTGAACAGTTGTTCCTGGTTCCTTATTTGCGGTTTTAGATCTCCTATGTTGGCACGGAGTTGGGGATAGATGGTTTACTTTCTTGGGTTCCACCAGATAATCTTAATGTCTAATGTCCGGCAGTGTACTTTCAGTTTCCTTGGCCCCTCTATAAGGTATGGCCACGACAATCAATACATCGAGAAGAACACCCAAATAATTTTCAAATCTCTTAATGATTGCTACAAGTTCGCTGGTCTGGCTCTCTAATACTATTACATCCTTTCTTAAGTCTATCATTATTCTGTGCTAGCCAACATAGGCCCTGCGAACACACTGGATAGCAAAGGGCTACTTACTCACGAAGCACAGTCGTCGAGGTACACACGACATAGACCGATTCAGAATATTTCATATAGAAGGAACAATTGATTTCCAAAGTATCCACCCGCAGCACACGAACTTCATAAAGGGACTTGCTCATGACAACGACTATCCCATTCGATGGCAAGAACCACTGCGCCCGTTTGTTTGACGCCTCTTTTAGAACTCTTACTGGGACAGCGACGATAGCAGACTTGCCAGAGACAACCCATAGCAGGATAAGCCAACTTTTGGAGACTCCTACTTACTCGATCGAAGCACGGGATCTGGACGACCCTGACGAAGACGAGTCAAGAAACATACTTGATACGACTAGCTTGCGAAAGCCTTGAGAAGTGTGCAATGCCGGCACATAGGAGTATGTGGAGCGAACAATCAGCCCAAGGCGGGTGTGCGTAGCTAGCTACTCAAGGAGCCAAAACCATGTGGCTACATCTACGAGAGCGCAGCTATGGCTTGAGGCCTACACTTGGAGCCACTAAGACCTCCTCCTCGCTCCCGAAATCAGCAAACTACGCGCGCGCCATCAATTCCCTCTATAAAATCCGCCGCCATAAAGCTCCCAGGGAACACCCTCGACCCAACACCCAAAGCACGCAATCTTCGCACCCCACTAATCCATCGCTCCGTCTCCTCGCTATCCAGGCCTCATCCGCAACCAGCATGTGCGACATACATACGGTATCTGTCTAACCTCCGAGCGAAGTATGTGGCCTGAAGTCGGCCCTTGATACTGGGGGCATTGGTGAAGTTTGGTTGCGGTGCAGCCGCAGGTGTAGATGCGTTGGATTTGGAGACACATCCTCGGTGCTCGCTACCGCTGATGGTTGCGGATTATGTTGTTCTTGTGCGCTGTAAGAAGTTGGGATCTGGTTCACTGGGGCTCTTGAACGATTGATGGATGAAGAGCTATGGAGAGGAGGATGGAAGGGGTTTTATATGGGTAGTCCTGGGTTGTCGAGTCAGATATTGAAGCCATGCAGGGAGTGGAGATGACTCTGGGATACGAAGGAGAGTGAACATTGGGAGAGTATGTGTGAGTCGAAAGCAGTTTGCTCATAGCCTTTCACGTTGCGAATTGCACGCCTTTACGCCTTCTTAAACGCCGAAGCATTCAGACATTTGTGGGACTTCTGGCTTGTGCTAGCTCTCGACGGAACCTATGCGCTGTATCAGGCCGCATATTGATCGTTGGTCGTTGATCAGGAAGACTCCTTTGCAGAATAACTTCTTGAACAAGCGAAAACAAACAATCTATTGCATGCAGCGATAGAAAGAGTAAGTTGATTCGATTTAGCAGAAACCTCCTTTTGGAAGTTTTCTGGAGGCATTTCTCTATAAGCTCGCGGGAGAAGATGGTATAAGACGTCTATTACGTGCATCAGCTGTGCTTATCACAGAAGTCCTCACATGCATTTCTTCAAATTTTGAATACAAAAAGAAAGAAGTCGACGGGTTTTCTATGCAAACGCGAATGTAGATTGTCAAGCAAAGTTACATGCAAGAGACAGGTCAAAGATTAGAAGACTAGATCCTCTCCATCCCCATCAAATTCCGAGCGGCGCATCTGGCGCTCATCGTGCCACGCTTCCGCTTCCCTAAGCTCGATCGTGGCAGACACTTCCCTATGCTCGATCGTGGCTGCTGACACTTCTCCAAGCTCGATTGTGGCTGACAGTTCCAACAAGTTTTCTCCATTTTTTCCGGTATGTCTTTGATGATGTGTGATGAAGTCGGCTGGTGGGAGCAGCGCTCGAACTTCCGTAGTTCGCAGCCGCAGATGAACAGGGATACCGCGTAGTAGCACATGGCGGCTTCGTTGAGAGCGTAGGTTTTGGAGATTATTATCGGGACCTCCTTAAATTGTAGGGTCGACCGTTGATGTAGAGGTTGCTGAGTAGCGAACTATAATGGGCGATGATAGAATACCTTGGGTAGCGAACGGTGTAGCAAAATTGTACGGATATGAGTTGTAGGCTCTTCGTCGAACGGTTGGGTGTGGGGATTTCGGTGCTTGCCGATGGACAGATGTTTTGTCAAGCAGCATACTCGGAAGGATTATGGTCAAGTATTTGTAATACATAGGGCGCGTTGATGGGCCATGACGCCTTTACCCGAGAACGTGACAATCTGGTAGATAGTCAGCAAACCTCTATCTTCATCGCATCCAGAGACGTGCATTCTATTCACCTACCGGTCACTGTTGATGTATGGGACATCTCTGTGGAACAGTAAAAGCCTCGGAATTGATGCCGCTGCACCTCTGCCCTGCAGCATTCACATATTCCTGGCAGAAGCCCGTGTCTCTGGCACAGGTGCATCCACAAGCGTAACGAAGCTCGAAGTACCAGCACATTGTGTTGGGTGAAGATGGTGCCTGCTGATTTGAAATCTATTCAATTCAGCAGCTTCGATAATGTCTTTGGGAATGAAAGTTTCTTTCTTCTGAGAAAGGTGCTGATACGAACATTCCTGTCAACTTATAGATATCTCTGAATGGAAGCTTCAAATGACTGAGACATCGGGGCTTTAGGTTCTGGAGTAAGCAGGAAACAATGAGTATCAAGAAACATTCATTCTCGCTTCAGTGCCGAATATTCCAGATTGTAAGGATAACAATTATCAGTGCGTCACATTCTTGGGTGATTAACACTGGCAGCCCAATGCCTACTTCAACTATGTGTCACAAACCAGCTTGGCAGAGAGTGCGCGTATAGCTTGTCTTTGATCCTCGAATATCACCGTTCGATTACAGTCTCAATGATCACACAGTATGCTAGCACGTCAGAGGCCCAGGCCATGTCTTGCCAGATAGCCTAGACCTGGATGAGATTGGTCCCTGCCCGAATATTAGCAGAGGTCTTTATTTAGGATAAAGAATCCACCCATACCTACTTTTTCATTGAAGAAAGTTCCATTACATTCCCTCGCTAGACTTCGCTTCGACAGCTACGCTGCTCACGAATCTACACAAATACTGACTTCATCCATTAACAATCTTTAGCTCCTTTTGACTTGATGACGGAAGATCGGAAGGCGCCGGCTCTTCAAACATGATCTTGTTCATCGATGGACGGCTGCCACTACTAGGGAACATGGAGGTTTTTAATTTGTTGAAATCCAATAACCACCAATTTCGTCTCTGTCAAAGCTCCTGCTATAGGTTGTGAAGCTCTGAGGATTGATCAACCATATGCTTCTATTTCTGGCTGCGCAAACGTGCACCACCTGCTGGCGATTCTTGCAGCCTCGACAGTCCGACCTGCCCAGGTCCTACCTTCGCGACGGAACCTGGTACTGCCGTTCAGAAGAGGGACCTGGTCTTTCCAAGGGTCGCTAGGAACAACGGTATCGTTTTCGGTCGCATGCATCAACTCCTCATTTGGTGCACTTCCCAGAGCTTCTACAACGACCAATCTTCTAGACGACGCTGTCGCAATTTCTACAGCTATAGCGAAAGTTCGTGAGAGTCCTTGTGCGGAATACTCGGAGGTGCAACAATGTAAATGGAGCATGCCAAAGACGGCCAATATTGGAATGGATTTTTCTTGATTCCGAGTCGAAGTTTGAGAGTCCAAACCGGTGTTACACTCGTGTGTTGCGAGATATGCTCTCAGATGTGCTAAGGTTGGCGCAAACGCTAATTTTATTGTGCGAGAAATCGCTAGCTGATGGATCGTAGGAACCAACAGAGGCAGCGCAGCTTCATCATCTCCGTCTTCATTGCCATCAACATTAGACATTGAAGCATACATCTCCTCCAGGAATGATTCGCGAGTGGAGCATATCACCACTGTGGCGTGCATTGCTTGATGATGTAGGATGTAGTTGACGAATTGCCAAGGCTTCATGCACGGTAGGACCGTCGCCATGCCTTTTATGCGAAATATCAAATTCACAGTAGCCTTGAATTGTGAGGGCAGTGGCTGCGGTGCTTAAATGCATGACGCTCCGTAGGGCCTTGAATACCTCCGACTCAGAACTCGCATGCCTAGGCGTGACTCGGTTGACCTATCGTACGGATACGTTGCTCGAAATACATCGTGACTTGCGCGGTACGAAGTAAAGCTCGTGCAGTGTGGCCTACCCCTTCAAATATACTCCACAGAGGGTCTGGCGACTAGTACTGTCAGCTTCTTGGAATGACAGACCTGCTATGCAAGTGAGCAGCCTCATCTGCACATCATGTCGAGCGGATCTCAGATGTGAAAGGCGACAATAGATCACCAGCTCTGGTCGGAATCTCCTGGTTTGAAGCGTGGCTGGGAGAGGGAAAAGGACTGAAGAGCTCAGAAGCAGTCAAACCTAGCCTCTCGATTAGCGCTGTAAGCGCAACTAGCGCGGCTTTATCCAATCAAACGCGATGTCTTTCTATATTCGGACTCTTGACCTTCAGTGGTCTCTGTAGAATCTATGTAGACCATTATGGAGTCGATATCAAAGATCTCGTCCATGCTGGAGACGGGTAAGAAGCAGCAATTTACCTTGGCTACTATTGCTGACTGAGACCCCAGCTAGAGAATTGACCCTTGAGGCCGCCCAAAATGCCGGCTCTACAAGAAGTCTTACTTCTCGCTCTGCTGCACGAGATATGCCATACTCCCAGATCAAGAAGCTTCTGGATAGCCGAAATGATCGAGAGAAACTCGAAGGTCTCAGGAAAGTCATCAGTGTAAAATCTCATGATCCAGTATATTTCTCCACTATCTCTGATTTCACAGTAGATGATGTACCGCTCTATGCCATGCTCACCGTTCTTTTCGTCGATCGTCAAGAATGTAGCAAGCCCTAACATTGAGATTAAAAAGCTCGTCTACATGTATTTGCTGCATCATGCCGAGTCTGAACCGGACTTGGCACTGCTGTCCATAAACACCATCCAAAAGTCTTTGACCGATCAAAACCCACAAGTACGTGCCCTCGCTCTCAGGGTCATGTCTGGGATCAAAGTCCCTGTCATCAGCCAGATCGTTTCCTTAGCAATTAAGCGAGGCTGTGGCGACATGAGCCCGTACGTACGGAAAGCGGCAGCGCTTGCTATACCCAAGTGCTATCGACTCGACCCGAATACATCACCACAGCTTCTCGAATACATATCGACTTTACTCGGAGACAAGCAGTACTTCGTCGTTGGCTCCGCCGTCACCGCTTTTCTCGAAGTCTGCCCTGACCGCATCGACCTAATCCATAAGCACTACCGAGCGCTCGTCCGAAAGCTCGTCGACATGGACGAATGGGGACAACTTGCCACTTTACGCCTCATGACCGTTTACGCTCGAAAATGCTTCCCGCAGAGAACCAAGAGACAGAGGAAGGGCAAGAGCAAAAGCTTCTACGAAGACGAAGCAGCCTCAGACTCCGACGACCCCTTGGCCCCCAAAATTCAAGTACTAGACCCCGACCTCGAGCTCCTCCTCAAGGCCTGCAAACCCCTGCTACAATCTCGCAACTCCGCCGTCATCGTCTCCGTCGCACGCTGTTACCTCTATCTCGGCACCCCAGAGTACCTCGATTCCTCCATCGGGCCATTGATCGCTCTCCTCCGCGGCCCGCAAGACATCCAATCCATCGCCATCTACAACATCGTCTCCGTTTGCCTCGTCCGTCCTCTACCATTCACCCGCTACCTAACACACTTCCTCCTCAAAACCGCCGACCCACCTCCCACCTCCCGCTTGAAATTCGAGGTCCTAACCCTCCTCTACCCGCACACCGAACCCCACCTCCAATCCCTCATCCTCTCCGAACTAACCCACTTCCTCTCCTCCCCCTCCCCCCTACTCACCCGCGCCTCCGTCCGCGCCATCGGCCGCTGCGCGCAGTCCTCCCCATCCACCGCCCGCCACTGCTTGCATCTCCTCCTCTTCCAGATCTCCTCCCAAGACGACCACCTCGTCTCCGAATCCCTGACCGTAATCCGCCATCTTATCCAGCAGAACCCGTCGCAACACACCAAGACCGTCATCCGCCTCGCCAAGAACCTCGACACAACGACCAACCCGCACGCCCGCGCCAGCATCATCTGGCTCGTCGGCGAGTTCAGCCACCTACCCGCACACGAGAACATCGCCCCCGACGTGCTGCGCATCCTGACCAAAGGCTTCCCAGACGAATCCGAGGCCGCGAAGCTGCAAATCGTGTTACTAGCCGCGAAAGTCTACCTCCACCACCTCCTCCTCAACCCGCCTCCTGCACTCCCTCCCTCCCCCCCAACCGTAACGGAAAACCCCTTCGCCTCATCCCCGCCCACCTCCCCACCACCAGAGCAACAACCCGACCCATCCCCAATCCCCAAACTCTGGACCCACATCCTCCACCTCACCCGCTACGACACCTCCTACGACCTGCGCGACCGCTGCCGCCTCTACAAAGCCCTCCTCGCCACCCCGCACAGCACACAACTCGCCTCCCTCCTGCTCCTGGCTCCGAAACCCGTCCCTCACGACCCGAGTCCCAGCCAAGGAGCGGAAGGGCTCGTGCTCGGGAGCGCGAGCTTGGTGCTCGGTGTTGACAGTGGTGGGGGCAGTGGGTTGGCGGGTCAAGAAGCGCTACCGGCATGGGTCCGAGAGGGGGAGGAGCCGGATCCGAAGCTGAGGGATGAGAGGGGGGAGAGGGCGGAGTATGGACAGAGGAGGGTGGTGCCGGCGGGGGAGAAGCTGGAGCGGGTGGTTAGGGCGAAGGTGGTGGCTGTGGGGAAGGAGAGGACGTTGGATGATTGGTTGGATGAGGAGGAGGAGGAGGAGGAGGAGGGGAGTGAAGAGGAGAGCGGCAATGCGGAGAGTGAGAGTGGAAGCGAGGAGGAAGAGACGGAAGAGGAGGAGAGTGAGGATGAGGGGGAGAAAGGGCGGTTGGTGAGGTGATGCGGTGGGGGTCCTACGAATATACATGGATTATCACACGTCCAATGTTCCAGCAAGGAAGGCGAGCTATCTGGCTCAGTCTGTTCATTGAAACGTGCTCTGACTTTCGCAAATCACGCATTGTCCTCGGGCGACATTATCAATCACCACGACTCATCAAGCCTAGAGCCCACAAACCGGTCGTCTACGGCCTCTCAACAAGTCATCCCCGGGGAGCTATTCGCACCCACAACCCCCTTCCCACTACTCCCCCACCCTTCCAATTCGCGAACCCCCAGTATCCAAAACCCCCCAGCAAGCCACTTTCTCGCCTTCCCGGAACACATAAACGCACGATCTCTGCCTAACAAAGCTCGCATCACCACCCCTTACACCAGAACCCATCCCCACCCTACCTTTTCCAAACCTCACTTCCCCAGTCCCACGCTCCAGCAGCTTTCGGGACTTCCAAAAACCACAATTGCTGAAGAATGACCGCCTGCTATCTCCCGGTGCACATCCGAGGACCTAGAGTAACCTTCTCCAATCAGCATCGGAGGTCCAATCTCTCATCCCCCCTATGGAAACTTCTCTCACACATCCTTTCTGCAAATTCTGCATGCCAACGCCCGCTACAAAGCCCATACAATATCCCATGCGCCAGCACGAAGTGGTGCACTCGATCCTCGGCATCTCTGGAAGAACGCAAAGACGGAAAGTTACCAACAAAGACCCACAGCCGAAGCGGCAAATTGTTGAGGCATTCCTCTCACTCAATCAAAAGAACTCGGAGAAGGTCCTGAGTTTATACGTGATGGGAGGAATCACTGGAAAGTGGAACGTGCCAGCGCATTGGATAGCTAGCTGTTGAGGAATTGTGAGAGGAGAAGGGAAGCTCGGGTACGACATTGAAGCGGTGGGGAAGGGGGGGGAATGCAATGGTCAGCGGGTTCAACGGCCGGACATTCTCTGTTCTTGGGGTGGGGAAGTGATCTTCATATCGGAGAGCAGCGTCAAAGGCGTGGGCTGCTGGCCTCGGCATTTGGTTGGGGTGGGATGTTGGGAGGGAGATGCTTGGGTAGCTTCTGCGTGATGAACTTGTGCGGGTCGAATGAGGGATGAGGAATGACTTAGAAGGAGAGAGATAGGGAAGAGAGATGGATGGTGAAAGAGGGTGTGGGTTAAATAGCTCTTATTGAAGAGACAAGCGTGATACTAGAAGGAAGACGGAGTGTGAAGATGGGCAAAGGAGTGTGCGTGGAGGAGCTTCTTTGATTAGCTTTGCTATCTCTCAAGCTTCGTGGATAGCCGTGGCGGACCCCTGATCTAGACGCCTGTTGTGCGGAAGGGTAATTTACATACCTCGAATGGACTGAACATCGGGCTGAGTCCTCAGTCTCATTCTTCCCACCTCTACTCCAGCTACACTGTTCAAGTGGAAGCCTTGCCAACTCTCTCAAGCGCCCGAACGAACGACGCGATCTGCTCAATCTCAAGGTGTGATCTCATCCTCAAAAGGTCTATCGGCGTGTGTCTATACCTGTCCCTCTCCTCTGTGTCCAGATCGTTCAAACCGATCTCGGCCAGAATATCGAGCAACGCCTGGTCTGCAAGGTACGCTGCTACATGTAAAAGACCCCATCCGCACGTATGTTTGTTTCTAGTCCTGTAGTCCGCACCATGTTGTAAGAGAAGACGGACGATGGCGTAATCGATGGATGTCCTGGGACTAACGGCCGCTAACAGTGCTAGTGAACGTGTACTCCCATCCGACGCGTAGGCGTCTAGCCCCCAGGCTACAAGAGCTTCAATTCGTGTACGTGAGCAGGCATAGCCAAGCGGTGCCATGCCTAGTCCATCAACAATATTGGGGTCAGCACCATGTTGAAGAAGGGTTCTGACAGCTTCTGTGTCGCCTCGCTCGGCTGCCCATGACAGCGTTGTCCGCCCGCCTCGGTCTGTGATGTCGATTCCCGAGGTTGAAAGCGCGAGCGTCGGCTCCAGATCTGTAGTGGCAAGTTGTAGGACTATTCGATGGAGTGGCGAGAACCGACATCTCTCAAGTTGCTGCGTATCGCTAAACAGACCTCTTAAGATGACGTCTGTTATTGGATCACCGCGCTTAGTATGGATACGGTCCCAGGCTATGTCAAAGGGAGTGCTGTTATTACTTGGTAAGCATAATATGTGAACAACGTGTCCAAGCAAGGTACATACCCGGCCAGCTTATCCTCAGCATAAGGATCTGCATCTGCACCTAGGAGCAATTTGACGACGTCCAGTTGAACGTGCATGATCGCGACCTATCAACATTAGACAAATTGATGGTTGGCCGCCAATGGCATTTGGTTCCCTTACGCTTAACGCAGTATAGCCTGTGTTGTATTGTACGTCCCTTGGTGATGCTTTCCTATGCTGAAATAGTCCGATCAAGCCCTCCACACTGCCTATCTCAGCATAGAGGAAGATCTCAGCTCCTCTATCTACTAGACGAGGGAAATCCAGTCCGAATCTTAGACCACACAGTGGAGAAGTGGATATATTGAATGAGATCATGCCATGAAAAAGACACGGAGGGAAGCAGTAACTTATCCAGGCAACCTTTGTTTGTTGCCGTGCGCAGGAGCGTTCGTTGCAGGGGGGGCTGTAGAGGCCATAGAATCCACCACGTGCTGATCCAAGGATGTAGTCAAATACGTTTGGGGTGCTCTTCGAATGACGTTGATGACATCTGCAACTACATGCCAGCAGTGGACAGCCATTTCGCCAGGACTGCTGTGAAGTCGATTTAATAGGGCAATAGTTCCCTGCTGCAGAGTCTGTATGTTTCTCAGTGCCGTCATGTTTGGCCGATGTCACAGTCGTAACGCCATTTGGAGTTTGGCTCTGAGCTACATCAGCTTGTCCAAGGTCTCCAAGTTCGATGGATCCATTAGGCCACGCAAGAGGCCGATCGCTGTCTGACCTAACTGGTCTTAAGTCTTCGATCAGCTCTTTGGGGTGGGCTGTCTGTTCTAGGAATGTTTGATGTCTAGCTCCTGGATGCTGGGCTCCGGCTGCGATGCCGCTAAAGTTGCGAGCAGTGCTGACACTGATCGCAAGACGGTAGAGTCAGCAAGTTTCGGAGTCCGTAAGTAAGAATACCAAGATCCACACCACTGTTTGACCGAAAACTACCCATTCGTTACCAGCTGCCACAAGATCGTGGAATAGATTAAATAGTGAAAAGCGTTCCCATAGATAATTGAGTAGTTGAGTCTGCAGCGAACAGCATGATTTCCCGGTGCGCTGGCGACGGCATACATGTCTCGAACAAGTATCTGAGCTGACGCTGTTCTGCAGAAATCCCCCAAGAACGAACATGAGACACTTACAAATTAATCGCTTCGAGGGCAATTATCAAATTCAGCTTGACGTCATTCAATTCCTGTCGTTGCGACTTGATCTTGTTTATTTTGCGTAGCAGTAGCAATCTTCCAGCGCCTGTTATTCGCGAGCAATATTGTACAGTTTCGCACAATTTGTGCAGCTTAGAGTTCACGTCGTCTATGGCGGCGTTTAAGCCAGAACACTGACTGCTGGGCAATGCGTGGCGAAAGTGAGGATCCTGAACGACAGAGGTGGCCCATCCGATCACGGCCTTCAGTCCAGCAACTTCATCCACTAACCTTTTAATCTCCTTTGGTGCATTGTGTGCTGTCTTGAAGACTTGGAGGACCGTAAGAGCCCCATCGCAGAGCGTGACAGTGCTGGCCAGGATGGACAGAGGGTCCATCGCGAAGCCCAGGAGCCGTGAGTACTTTTTGGCGACACCAAGAAAAGAGAACGACACCGAAAAAGAGATCCCGTCAGTAAGAAATTATCATGCTGGACATTAGTGCCTGCTGAGTGCAAGGCTGAGCGTGGGGCAGCTTTTGCAGCGTCCCCAAATCCCTTTAGGCTAGGCTCGATTGACGAAGTCTCGATCGGCTTGAGGTGGCAGAGCAATTCGAGCAGAAGGAGAAGCCTGAATGTATATCAAAGAAACCTTGAGAATGGAATAGGTAGTCGGAAGACCTCTATCCGCCACCAGTCAGTCATCATGGCCTAAACCTACGAAAATGCATATAACGTAGATCAACCGCCGCCTTACCTAACCTACCTACCATGTCTATAAGAAATCGCTTTGCTGAGACCACCTCAGGTAAATCAACCGTGTTTCCAGATCCCATTCCGCACGTTTTCCCTATGCTTCCACTTTGCCTCCTAGCCATCTATACACAACACTGAAATCTTTTCCTGGTTCCTGTGCCTCGACATGCTCATACACCTCTATAGCCTTTTGACCCAACTCGCTTAATGCGCCTACTTTTGCCGCCGCTGCCATCGCGAGCTTTAGGTCCTTTTTCATCAGTTCCACGGCGAAGCCACCGTCATACTGCTTGTCTGACGGAGCTCCTGGGCTGACTCCAGGAACCGGGTTGTTCACCTCGCTAGACCAACAATGACCGGAGCTCGTGTTGATGAGCTCACCCAAGGTTTTGGCGTCCAGACCCCACTGGATGCCGAGATTCATGGCTTCGGCGGTGGCGATGTTCGAGATTGCCAGTAGATAGTTGTTAGCAAGCTTTGCCGACAAGCCCGCGCCTTGCTCGCCCAGATGCATGGTCCGCTTGCCCATGAGCGCCAGAACAGGTTTCACCCTGTCAACGAGCTGACCTGAGCGCGATGATGCGCCGAGCATGAAGGTTAAGGTAGCGTTCTGGGCGCCAATGACACCGCCAGACATGGGAGCATCGACGAAGCGGCCCTGCGCGGTCGCATGAACTGCATTGGCAACTTCGCGAGAAGAAGTAGGGTCAATGGTGGAGCAATCGATGAAAAGCCGTTCTGGATTTTTTGGTGTGACCGCAGGCTCTAGGATGTTATGGAAGACGCTTTTGACGTGTGATTGCTCAGGAAGCACGGTTATGACGATTTCCTGGTGATGGGTAAGCACTGTCATGCGCTAGGGTCTCGACGCAGATTCCTGGTGGGGCAGCGACCGTGGTTCAGAGGATTGGCTTTAATGTATATTTCTTGAATCAGGAAAAGAGCCCGCCCAAGGGCGAGCCCCCAACTTAGATCATCCATAGGACATGTTCATCATTTCGAGGGTAGGGGGTCCTTCGGCGAGGCCTGAGGCGGGAAGAAGGGAACTGACCGATTGCTCGGCTACTTTGCGAGGTGTTTTCACCACCTCGACGCGCCCATCAACGTTTGTGTCTGCGCCAACCTCTCGTAGAAAGCTGTCTGTAGCATTGGTGTTGCGGTCACAGATTACGAGCTTGTCAGATTGAGGGATCTTCGCTCGTAGATTCTTAGCCATTGGGAATCCTAAGGTGTGAGTACAGTGTAAGCACGTGCTTCTTAAAATCCCCTCGGACGAAGTCTTTTCGTGGAGTCAACTTACCCATGCGCCCAAGTCCAATGAATCCCCATGTCGCCAACCGGGGCTCACTTGTGACGAAGGATCTGTGCGAAGTTGTTCTCGCTATCGACCTCGCTGACGAGCTATTGCCCAAGATGCACAGTCGCGAAGGCGAAAAGCGAACAGTCACTGTGGCCCTCATCTTAAGTCACTCCGAAGACAGGATTGCGACAATGGGCGACTAGAAGCGGGGAAGAGGAGGAACGACGAAGAGACTGAAGACGAGAGTGTCTCAATGAGAAAGGTAGAAAGCATTGGTCGCAAACGAGAGCCATGCAGAGACTCTCTAGCGCAGCGTATAGTGGATTGGAGATAGATGGGGGGGTTCCACCCTCGGCATAGATACTCGCAAGCCGCAGACGCCGCGTTGGTCCGGTTTTGTCCGATGTTGGCATGAAGGAGCTAGAGACAGAGATATGCGCCTGGACACAGACGTTAGAGGATGCTTGACCGTAAGCTGTCGAGGCCGCATGGTAGGGAAGGGCGATGAAAGCCAAACAGAAGCCGGATGGTGTGTGGTTGGACATTTAGCGCAGGGAGTGAAGCAGGGGTCTATTGGGAGGGATTACCTTCGGTCCGGGGTCACGGGTGGTTAGAGTACGTATACAAAGACTCGAAAGCCCGGAAAACACAGTTAGCTACGGGATTCCAATCGATCCTCGTAAAGAGTAAGTTACTTGATGTGAGAAGCTCTTCTTGCATTCTCCTGAATCTTGTTTCCAACGCCCTTCAAGTGCGTAAGATACAGCACCCAAGGCGCCAGAGTATCTAGTCTATTCAGAGCAGTGAGTGGGTATCTCATGTTTGCATACAGATATCAATAGTTTAAGTAGCACGTATCATAATGTAGATCGAGTGACACCTCTCAGCTGGTACTACACATGTATTAAGGGTACCACCAATCACTTGATAAGAACCGGCGAGTAACCACCCCCACTTGAGCAAGCTCTCTTGACTCCTGAACGCCTCCCGACAACAATGGCAGGACGTCAGAGGGTATGATAAAGGACACAAGGGATGAACCTCTCCTCAAGTTCCCCGCCGCTCGGAGCAAGTCTGCTGCACCCTCTTTCTCCAAAGAAAACAAAGCGTGCCGCTGGACTAATTCAGGAAATATGGAATGAAAGACCTAAGAAAATGTCAGCATGTGGATTGATTGTGTCAGTTGGCGCACGTACCCGATAACGAAAGTAGCCGCGACGCCCAGGATGGCCCGTTCTCTGACCGTTCTCCTAGTGATTCTCTGCTCGAGAACTTTGACCCTCTTGGTCGGCTGTTGCGTATTCTCGCCGCTTCCATCGCTGTCCTCGTCCATTTCCACTGCTTTCCGTTTGCCTTTCGCAGAGCCCGCCTTCGTGGTCGAGCTTTCGCCTTCCAATCTCTTCGCTTCCTCGACCATGGCTTTGGCTTCCTCGATCATCTGTTCCGCGTTTTCGGGAGCGGGTATCTCGGCCGAACCGCCGGGAAGCTCGAACTTCAAAGCCGTAGTCGTGGTTTCACCCTCACCGTTGACAAGTGTCGTGTTCTCGATCTGGATGGTACCCCTCTCTCCATTGACGGCTTTCTCGCCATCGACGGACTCTGACTCCGCAGCTTCTGCTTCTCTGTTGAGTGATGCTTGAAGTGACGCATTGGCTTCCTTGGCCGCAGCTGCGTTGGCCTCCTTGGACGCTTTGGTGGTGCGCGCTTTTCTCGGTGAGCCGGATTTGCCGCCGGGGGTTGCGCCTTTGCTCGGCGTGCTTGCGCGTGGACGTCCTCTCCCTCTGCCAGGTGTCCCAGCGCGGGGCATATCTTTCGAGGACTGAGGGGCTGATTTGTCGTTTGCCGTGAATCTGTATGGAGGTGGAGGGTTTATAATCTTCCTATTCTCATCCGGGTTTTTCACTTCCTCCTCATCAAGGAGGGCCACAATCCATGGAGCTATTTGGTAGTCGTTTGCAAGTTCGAGCGCTGAAGTGAAACTTAGCCTTGTGATCGGTGGTGAATGAGGATGTGACGCGATCGCTTACCGAATGACTCGGATATCCACACATTGCCAGCTACTTCGTCCTGGCTACTGGAAGGAAGGTTTTTGATGTAATCTCGCTCAGCTTGCTCCTCGGCGTGTTGAGCCCACGGAAATGCAAGCTTGAACATTCCTGTGGCGCTGATGAAACCATCGCTACTTCTCCGCTGCATCACCACGCTTGTCAATCGCCATCGTAAGGCCAATTCCAAGATCTGTACGCACCATGAGGAAATAGGCTTCCGGATGCGGCTGATGCTTCGAGGGCGCAAAGATCTCCGAGCCCTTGAGGTTCTTCGGTAAGGGTGCCCGCAAATGCGCATAATCGAATTGGCCCAGATTTTCACGCTTTGTGGCGCTCGATATACCGACCTGGCCAGGCTTGACAGTCAAGTTCGTTTGGCCTAGACGACGTTTTGACACCAGTTCCGCGTCTGCGCAATGTCAATGAACAGCTCTAAGCTGGAGCTCGCGGCGTGCTAGGACTTACGAGTGGGAGTCTCCTCTGGCGCAAGAAGAGGATTCTGCTTCGCCGGCAGCGACCTCTTGCTGGGTTCTGGAGAAGTTCCAGCCATGACGATTGGAAGGCGATAGTCGCGAGCTGAGGTTCGCAAGCAGTTTAATGACGTGAAGCGCAAGCGTGTTCGAATTCGGCAGTGATCGCGCAAACGCTACGAGATTAGCGAGGAAAGCCGATGAGAAGCGATATGTGGTACAATGGGGCGGAGTTGATGGGATGAAATGGAAGAGGGGAGATAATGGATGAGGTGGTGAAATGCAGATTGCAGGGTTGGAGGGTTACAAAGCCGCTTGCGGGCAAGAGGCTGGTACAGAAAAAGTGGCTGGAAGCGTCAAGCGAGGCATCTCATTTTCCAAGGGCTCGACGTCACCTTGATAGGCATTAGTCATGAGGCTTGGATTAATAGCAAGACATGACGATCAGAACTTCTCCGTACAACAACCGTGTTACTATGAATATGCATGGTGTTCGGTCCCAATACCCTTCTCATGGCTGCCACTCGAGCCACTTGCCTTTTGACACCTCGCTTAATTGGATCCGTGGGTGGAGGACCCCCACCTCCTTCACTCCTTCGATACATATGTTTCTATGATTTGATCCATTGACATCCCTCCACATAATTGAGTAGTGCAACATCATGGCCAGCCAAGCGGATGACGACTTGACTGCCTCCAAGACTGAAGGCTACAAGGCCGGGGAGAAGAAGACGGTGGAAGAGTACGCAAAGCTTGGTCCGTCCCAGTCCAGCTCTCTGCGAATTGAAATCAGACTTCGGAAGCCCGTCTTCAGGCTTGGCGACCGAAGCAACCGTCGCCTATCTTAGACGCCAGCTGTACCTAATATGCCTGACCAGATCAGAACGATGAATCTCTCAACCGCTGGAAAGCCTCCCTCGGCATTTCCAACTCCCCCGCCCTTCCCGTCGACCCTTCAGATCAGCGACGCTGCATCATCCGTTCCTTGGCCCTTGAAGTCGATGGCCGCCCCGACATCACCATCGACCTAACCGCCGCCGGCTCCGTTGAGGCGCTGAAGACGAAGCCCTTCACCATCAAAGAGGGCGCGCAATTCCGCATGAAGGCTACTTTCAGGGTGCAGCACGATGTCTTGAGCGGCTTGAAGTATCTGCAGGTCGTCAAGAGGAAAGGCATCCGGGTGGGTAAGGATGAGGAGATGATTGTGAGTCTTGCCATGGAGGTCGTCACAGGCACAACGGCTAATGGACGGTCTCAAGGGTTCATACCCTCCAAACACCCAGAAGAAGCCCATCTATGAGCAGAAATGTATGGCCAAGCAAGGTTTCCTCTCCTAGTGACTCGACTATGGCTGACACTCTCATTAGTTGCCGAAGACGAAGCTCCGAGCGGAATGATGGCCCGAGGCCACTACGACGCGATCTCGAAATTTGTCGATGATGATGACCATACTCATCTGAAATTTGAATGGAGCTTCGACATCACCAAAGAGTGGAGATAGACTCAGCATGATATGATACCCATAGTCCCGTGAATATTTGTTGATTCACCCTTGATGGGACCAGTGGCTGTTGATAATTCCATATGCTAGTAATTCCTCTTGCTTTCCAAAAGCTACCTAATCGATGCTCTGGTGTCTCAAAGGAAATATTCCACCACGACGCCTTGCCCATCTTGATTCGGCTGCTGCTGTGTCTCGTTCTGGTGCAGATCGTTTTCTGGTGCCGCATCAAAGACGTTGAAGAAACGTTCTCCTGTATCACTGACTTCCAGCACACTGGCCATGTTGCCGCATCGATAGCAGTAATTTGGTGCGCTCCATACAGTGCTCAGTCGGTCATCATACAAGATCTGGTAACCTTCCTGGCACAGCTGGTGCGCGCGTAGTATGTGCGTCATAGAATTGACCTCAAGAAATTTACGAACAACCTGCGCACCAAACGTATAGCCTGCGCCTCGTGGAGAAAGTGAAAACTCGTCACGTTCGGGGTCTGGATCAGACCATACCAGGTCCGCCATCGGACCTTCATGCGGTATTTCGCGAAAACGATCGATGATCTTGATCTGGTCGATTGAATGGATCGAAGGGGAAAGGCCCCCATGAACGCAAAAGATCTGGTTGTTGATGACAACGCTAAGGGTAAGAAAATCGAACATGTCCGTGAAATAGTGCCACACGTTGGCATTGCCGTATTTGCGCGAGCATTCCGTATAAAAGCCGTAGGATTGTGTAACGCCTCGAGACTCGTGGTTGCCTCGGATTAGATGAACGCGGTGAGGGTATCTTAGCTTCAGACAGACAAGAAGTGAAATCGTTTCGACGCTGAAATGACCACGGTCTACGTAGTCTCCTGTTGCACGCTTTAGTCCCAGCTGCTTCCAAGCGTTGGGCGCACATTACCGAGAAAAAGATAATTGGTATCGGGACAAAACCCCCCAATCTTAAAGATCTCAATCATGTCAAAGAATTGCCCGTGTATGTCTCCGACCACAGTGACAGGTGCAGCGATATGGACAACGTTGCTCTCCTTCATCAGGAGCTCCTTCGTCTTGGCGCATATTGCTTCCACAACGGACTCGGCCAGCAATTCCTTCTTGTATAATCGTTCGATACATTCATCAAGATCCACGCTTGCTAAGACTGGACGTCAGCAATCATCAAGAACAAGCTGAGGACTTTACTCGGCGTACCTGGAAGACCGGGCATGTCTTTTCACAGAGTGGCGCGCAAGCCCAATCAGAAGAAGGGGCGCAGTAGCGCAGTGAAGCTTGGGCAAAGGCAAGCTCGTGAGCTTTGGTGTCGTAGAATCATATTGTCAGCCATCTGAAGCCACAGTCTGCCCTGAGGTGTGTTGAGTAGTCATGATGAATAGGTATCTCCGGGTGTCAGCAAGTGGCAAGAATGACCCGCAGCAATGAAGTCTTCAATAAAGGGTCTTCCGGTCCGAGGTTATCCCAGAACTCGGCTGCAACAGAGTACTGTACTTTATTTCGCGGGTTGGCGCGTTAGTGCGCGTCATAATCGCGGGTTGATAACTAAATTCGTCCCTCACCGCCTCGGCGGGTGCCACCTAGGTTAATATATCACCTGCATTAACAATTTTTAGATAATTTTCTTGCATACCACCACAACATCACCAAATCGATCTCGATTCAAATTTTAAAAAGATAAAATTAAAGCTAGAACTATGCTTTAAAAGTTATATCTTAAAAGTTAACTAATTAGATTAACTAATAAAGAGATACAAATTTTGCAAATAATAGATTTTAAGTTTTAATATTAACAATTTGCTAAGAATACTAATTATACAACAATAAAATCACTTATTATTATATATAAAAGTTTAAATTATAACTTTAATATATAAAATTTAATATAAATTTTTTGAAATATTATTTTAGCTTGAAATTGTTCTTTATACAATATATAAGATATTAAATCTTAAAATTTACTATAGAATTATATAGAAATCTAGCGTTAAAACTTTAAAATCTATATATATAAATAGTAATATTGCAATAGAATAAAGTTTAAACTTATAATATAAAAGAATATTTGCAAAATATCAATATATTGTAAAATTTCTCTAATTATAGTATATAGTAGATTGTAGTATTATAGCTTTAACTTACTTTATAAATATATGTATCTTAATTCTAATTATTTTTTCTATTAAATCTTAAAACTTATGTATTAATTATATTACTTTTATTAATTATAAAGATTTCGATGCTAGCGTTGCTACTTATTACTATTTTTCAAAAAAAATTATAATTTCATTTTCTAAATATATTATTTTATAGTATTGATAACTCGATTGATTTGTAAGCAATTATTACTATCAATAGCTTAAATCAAAATTTATATTTAACTCTACAAATAACATACAAAATGTTAGTTAATTAGTTAATTAATTGTGTTGCTGTAACCGATAAACGTAAAATCTACTAAAATTTATTAATGCAGGTAATATATTAACCTAGGTGGCACCCGCCGAGGGACGAGGCGGTGAGGGACGAATTTAGTTATCAACCCGCGATTACCTTAGTGAGGAATTTCAATCAATATCATCTGAGCCGGCAGTAGAGTAGATCTGGAAGAGTTCCAATCCTGTAACTGATCAAGTACAAAGTCCCAGTTGCAGCACCCATGGGTATATCCGCCAGCCTAGTCCATTGCGCCGTGCGCAATGCAATGCTAATCTTCTCCCGCTCAAACGACACCGGCAATGCTCGCTCACAGAATGCGTCACAGGATTACCACCATGACACCCCATAAGGAAAGACTTTTCAGACCCATATCCGTATCACGCAGAAGCGCTGTCCCCCTCTGCCATGAATTGCTCTCCTTCGTCCAGCATCTCGGTGATCCGAGCTGCATTCGCAATAGCATTTCTCCCATGGCCCACCAACAGAAGCTTCTCTGCATTTGCTGGAAGACCCAGGAAAGTCGGTGGTTCTCGCTCGGGCAGCTTGTTGATCCACTCCATGAAATCATGCACACCGGTACCGGACGGCACTGTCAACCCTTCGCCACCACCCGCGTCTTCTTGAACGAGTTTGTAATCGATCTCGAAGGCTGCAGGTGTGAATACGTTTCGGACAAGCTCCGAGAGCTGCTGGAAATCACCCTCGTCATCGATTTTGCCGCCATATGTCTCTGTAAGAAGGGTTCGAATAAGATCCCACGGCATTTTCACGGGGGCAATGTTTGAACGCCCCTGAGCCACCGAGGCGATCCAATTGTCGATGATGAAAGCTGCACATTCATACTGCTTATCATTAGCTTCAATCGAAAATAGAAAGTCACGAGAGCGGTCCTACATCGCTATCATTGAACTCCCAGTAGCCTTTCCACCCCAAAGTAGGCGCATATCGTAGCCGTTCTTGAATGACGGCATGTAAGAAAGAGAGAAGTAGATACAACCTCGTCTTCTCGACAGGCGGTTTGGCAGCTCGTAGTGACTGTGTTGACATCGAATCTCTCATGTTTGCACGTACACCAGCCGGTTGTTCGTACATCAGCACTCTGGAAGCGCGCAGAAGATTGACGGGAATCTTCAGATTTGATTCCATAGATAGGAAAAGCCTAAAGTCACTATGCGGCTTCAGCGAGTTTAGTCGCTTTTCCAGACTCTGGAGCCAGGCTGGCGCAAGATGTACATTCTTGATAAGGACCCATGAACCGTTGGCGGCAGCGTTACTAATGGCTTTCTCGGCACTATCCACTCCTTCAGATGATCCCATCGCAATATTGGAGCAATGAGCGTCCAACTTATCGACCAAATTGTCGACTTTATAGCTAGCATCAAAGCCTGGACTTGAGCTAAGCGAGATTGGAGTCATTGCAGAGACCTGGACCACTACTTCTTGAAGATCTCCGGTGGTATCCAAGAATTGTTTCCCAAACACGGCAGTAACAAATCTTTCTGCCGCCGGCACAAACCGGTCCAACCTGAATAGCTTGATGAGTAGGAGAGACCGTAGGTGCTGGTCCAAAATCTTCGTCTCATGATCCCATGCGGGTGGAACAAAATTTTCCGCGAATTCTTCGGTACAGAATTGATCCCATTGCGCTGAGGAGATTTCAGGAATGTAGTCCTTGAACTCTGAGATACGGAGTGCCTTGTTTTGCATATCACGCCTTTTTTGGCCATCACTTGAAACGTCGCAACCTTCTGAGCTGGTATCGAGCACTGCGTCCAGAAGTCGTTTGTCCATTTCGTATGGAGAGGCTTGGACGAGCAGCAACCCCAGGGTGATGCGATCTTGCTGTAGGAGACTCAACGACGTTCTCCGATAAGTTCTCACGAATAAATCGTGGAGGATGATACCCGCGCGCTTTGAATAGTCGTTGGTGGATACCAGATTTGAATTGTCGTGCAGCACCGAATGGATTACGTCCACGAAGTATTGCAGAGAGAATTGATAAAAGTGGTTGAGATGATGAAGTTGCTCCAAAACGGCGAACACGGTACTGCAAGCACGAGCTATCCTGCTATACTGCAACGTTATAGACTCGACCTCTGCCATAACGCCTTCGGTCTCCGTCATCTTCCTCGAGATCTCGGCGGCCTCGGTCTTCAGAGTTTCAAGAGTCTCGATAACAACGTCGTCATCGAGTATGTTCCCTCGGGATTGGTTTAGTGCCTGGAGTAAGCGCTTCTCAAGGCCCCGCAGATGCGTCGTGAATTCACCCTGCATCTTGACAAGATTCATTCTTCTTTGCTCCACATCGGGACGCTCAGACTTTAGGACGTCATTCAATGCCTGTGTTTGGAGGCTGCTCCGAGTGACAGTGAAATTAACGAACGTCGTGCGACTGCAAATGTCGGGCGCGAAGTCGGCCGAAGGGTCTCGAGTAGAAAGATATAGTTTGAAGCTAGGCGAAAAATCAATTTCCTGCTTCCCCAATTGGATCAGCACTCGGCCGCCCGTCTTCTGATATTCTTTATTAAGCACATGATTGAGGACAGGGTCTAGATGCTCTGCATCTTGGATTAGGAGTGGGTTGCCAAAGCGAAGTGAGCTCTCCAAAAGTTTGATGAAGGAATCATCAAGGAAACTTGTTACGGTCAGACGCCGTTCTGGATTCTCGTTCCGTAGAAACTCTGTGGCCTGTCCAGAAGGATCTATAATCAAGGGGTAACGATTGAAGCGCTTCAAGATAATGGCGTTCTCCGTACAGAGGTCGTCAACCGGTAATCCGTGTTCTTGCCATTTCACACGCTCGTCTGCAGTAGACAGATATTCAGTAATCGGATTATGAGCCTTGTATTGAATTCCAGACTGTGACAATTGCTCCAACCAGTCATCAGTCATTGCTTTGCGGTATTGCTGATCGTAAAGACCACTGTACGCGAGGAAGGCTGCGGCAACAAGCACGTCACCTACAATCGTGCTGATTTGGGTCTCAAAAGACTTGCTTCCATCCTCCCACCGAGATCGTTCTGAGGACAGGCTATCCAGCAACTTGACGCTGCGATTGACTTTGGACTGAACACGAGACATTTCGTTCTTGATGGCCTGTGTCTCGCTAATCAGCGCGGCGTATTCTGACTTATACTTCGCGATGCTTTGCTCTAGTCCGGCAATTTTGTTCTCGATCGCTTGTGCCTCGGCCTTTGTTTCCAAAGCCTGCTCCTCGAGGTGTTCAGCTTCTTCACGGAGGGGCCCGACACGGTCCAAGATTGCCGAATAATTGACTTGCGCTTCCACCCATTGCACAAGTGGGCCGCAAGCTTTGCTTGCTCGATTGACGCGTTCATAGGTAAAGTCGTCCTTGGAAAGAAAGTCATTTTGCATCTTCATACGATGGCTTCTGGTCATCTGCCTCTCATTATCGTAACCAACAATACTAGCAATGAAATCATCGCGCCGTATTATGCCTTGGATGGTCTTCCAATTGTCGGCTTTGTGCCCAAGTAGTGTACAAACAGCCTCAAGAGCAAGCTTGACACCGGCTGGTGGATTGCCCATGGACCGTACTTCAGTGAGATGCTGGCGCTTGATGTTGCTAACACTTTCCTGCGCATCCAATACTGCAGGCTCCGCTTTCTCTAGATCCGCATTCACTACTTCTTTTCGACGCGCAACTTCATCCTCTTGCTTTTCTAGATTGGCCTGGATCGTCAACGAAGCGGCTTTACGCTGCTCCGCCTCGCGCTGATCCGCGATCATCCGTTGTAGCTTCTCATTGGCTTCAGCGTCCTTTTTCTCTAGCTGGCTCTTCTTCTGGGCAAGGCTTGCTCGCAGGTCACGTACTTTATCAAAGGTGTCCCTTAATTTCTCGAGGCCAACGTTTAAATGGCGCTGTTGTTCTTCAAGGTCTTCACGTTTTTCGTTAAAAAGTCGAACAAATTGGGCAACGAAATCTAGGTAGTGCCGAGGCGTTAGATACGTTAGGCGGCTTTGCTGGTTTAGTAAACGTTGGTTGAGATTTTGCATTGAGTGATGGACATGGATCATAGCATTGACCACTGTATCGCGGTGCGAGACAGGAAGCACAAGGTCCTGATACGCAACAGGTATGGTATCTGGTGCGGCGAAGCCAGGACGATCTAGGTCGACCGACTGTGTCAATTCACGAGCAACTTGGAAAAGTGCTTGATCCGACCAGTCACCAAACCAATTGAGGACACAGCGATTGAACAAGGCCGGACTCGTTGCAGCTTTAGAAGACAATCCGCCTTCTGGTGGGTTCATTGTGAAGACCACGTGAAGGTTCTTGATGATCTGCTGCGTGAACCACTTGTAGAGCTCTTCCTGGGAGTCCAGGAGAAGTCCTTGCCGTTGAGCGCCTTCTTTGCAAGCGGTCATAAGGGCAGCGAAGTCGTCTCCCTCGAACAAACCAGGGACTTCAGCGTTCGCGAGTAAGGTGTTCATTCGCTCGAGAAAGCCAGAGTCCAGAACATTCGACTCGTCCATGATGAAGCAGATTTTCTCTCCTTTGCACCCAGACCGTCGCAGTACATCTCGCAAGTCATCATCAAAGTCTTCGGCCGAGTACTTGCCATGAACCTTGATTTGGAATACTTTCAGTCCGTTCATCCAAGCTACAAATCGCGAAAGGGTCGTTTTGCCGCTGCCGCTCACACCAATGAGTATAAGATGCCCTTGAGCTTGGCGGAAGACCCTATCGATTCGTAGGACATGTTCAAGGACGTCATTGAAAAGTATCAACGGGACATCAACTTCTTCCTCGCAGAACGTCTTGAGTCTTGCCTTTACAAAGTCTCTTAGCTGGTCACGATTGACAGGGACGTAATTCCTGGAGAGCCAATTCGAGAACAAGATAGGTCCTTCAAGCGCCACTTCAGTGTCAATGTTCGGAAAGTGTTCTTGGGCGATAGCGTGTATACGCTCTTCTGTCCATTTCCGTTCGTCGTCGGCGACGAGCCTGTCCTGAAATAGTCGCAGGGCTTCGTGGGCCCAGATCCTGACAAGACCTTCCATTGAGAGGGTCTCCAGTGGTCTGATAGCCTCATAGATGCCGCGGACCCATCGGGTCAACTCTCGAGGGGAGTAGACATAGTGAGGCTGAATTTTGGGAGTGAAGCGTGTTTGTGAATCAAGATAAAATTGGACCATGGCGTTGGTTAGAGCTTCCGAGTGGCCCCGTAAAACGGGTATCAGCTTCAATACAGCGCTATTGAAAGTTCCGTATATCTGGTGCAATGAAGGTCCTGCAGGATAGTCAACCATGATCAAAGGAGCATGCCGAAGAAAACGAGGGCCCATTGCTGTTCTACCGACATCTGTGGGAGGATTGCAAGCTCCCACGAATTGAATGCGCTCGAGTGTAACCCAGGTTTTGTCAGACGTCCTCCAAAAGCCGTTCTGCTCGACTAGTTGCCGCAGGAATGATATAGCCCGCTGCGTTCCGTATTTATCTGGTGCAGGAAGATTGATTTCGTCGCAAAAGAGCACGAGCCATCTACCGACCAAGGTTGGGGACATGACAACTCCATTTAATGTTTTCCGATATTCGCAATATTGGTCAAATGTTTTGAGGAGCAAATCAGGTGTAGTAGCGCTTGAAAAATTCAGGCCTGCCACCTCCATGTTGGGAAGTTTGCGTAGAGCGCTGAAAAGAGTCATGGTTTTGCCTGATCCTGGAGGTCCGCAAAGCACCAAGGGCTTGTGCTCCGCTAGCCAAGAGTATAGAACATCCTCGTGGCGAACGGTATCTAAAGTAGGAATGACCATATCGGTCTCGGTGATAGAATGTGTGTTCACGTCGACGTTAGGCACATGTGATTGCCAAGATGTCCATTCAGCATTCGGAAGCAAGACGTCGTAATCGATGAGAGACATGGAGGAGTTGAGGGCTGGGGTGTCGAAAGTCGTCAAGCCAGCCAAATAATCCCCGAAAGATTTACGTTCTCCCATTGGGCAATCTCCTGCTAAAGCCCAAATCAGGGCAAGGACCATTTTCTTGGATATGAATGCCTCCATCTGACCCTCGCTCAACAGGAAATCCTCGTGCTGGATGTTGTACTCAATCACAGTCCTGCAAACCTTATTCAGTAGAGAAAATAAAGTATTGAGCACTCTGATCTCCGTGAATTGCATTATGTGGTTCAACCTCCAAGCCTCGTCAAGGGCATTCTTCAGGATACTGTCGCTGCTTAAGTATTGGTCGAGCAATTCCGCACTCCGTGATTGAATGAGGAGAGCTTGCGCGGACGCATGACCTCCTATGTCCTCGTCAAGGTCTTCGAATGGCTTACGTCGGAGCGTCTGAAGGTAGTTTTTCAAGATCATTTCCGTGGAGACGGTGTCGCTACTGACAAATACCATACCGCAACGGCTCACTGTGGCCAGCGTAGCGTATCGAAGCGTCTCTACCTCGAAGAGAATGCGAACGTTTGGCGGAAGATTTAATCTTTCACCGTTGGGGAGGGTGAGCAATTTATTGTCATCGAGAACGCTGTTTAGGTTCTCAACCCATTCGGGGTCAACATCACCGTCGAAGACAATCCAGTGCCTTTTCGAGTCCTCTCCTCGCAGGTTATCGACTATTCTGCGAAGAATACTTGTAAACAAGCCATCGGTCCACTCTCGCGTTGTACTATCGAGGCTCCCGTACAGAGCTTCTTTCGACATGACTTTTGGGTCAATAATGTGGCAAATACTTTCCACGCCCTCAATTCGCTGCAGCGCTCGTGAAAGCACTTTCCAGATAGCTGACTTCCCAGACCCAGAGTCACCGACCATCATGACGCCATGGTGGATTGCCTGGATTTGATATAGCTGGATAATCTTCGTCATCCAGAGTTCGTTGAGCTCCAGATAAATTTCGGACGCTTCGTGGCGTATAGCATTCTGAAGAGCTCCGAGTTCTGCGGGGATGTACTCAATGCCTGGGAATGTTTCGGACTCAATCTTTTTCATGATATTTACATCGTCCCGGACAAGTTTTGGAGCAATTGTTTCACGCATACTCTGCAGAAGGATTTGTGGTTCCATACTGTCGCCTGCTGATTGGGTCGAACGAGCGGTGTTGGTTCTCGAACGTTTCAGACTTCCAGAACTGATCAGTACACTCTTCAGCGCCCTAAGACCAAAATCGTAATGAGGTTGCTGCGAGAGCTGTGCGGCGCACATATCAAAGAACGGTACTGTTTGCTTCGAAAGTTCCTTGGCTTGCTTGAATCCTTGTGAATAAAGCATGACCTCGGCAATAAGCTCCTTGTCCGGTTTTGAGATGGCTATGCTGCGGAAAAGCTTCTTAAGGTTGTCCGGTAGGTTAGAGCGGCCGGCATAGCCAGGATTCATAGTAATGAAGATACCAGTGTTAGCGTTGACAGAGAAATGTCTGCCAGCCAGCTCGATCGAAGGGTTACCCTCATCAGCCCCTCTCCTTAACCCGATCTGGATGTTCTGTATTTGCTGCGAGACCGCCGATAGTATGCGCTCTTCCAGTCGATTGAATTCGTCGAAGCAACCCCATGCACCAACGCGGCAGATTCCCAGGAATATTCGCCCCATTGCCTGGAAGTCAAACGTATCATCACAGCAAAAGACGAGGGTGAATCTGCCAAGTTGTACTCCAAGCGCTTTGACCGATTCTGTTTTTCCGGTTCCTGCTGGGCCGTAAGGTGAGCCTCCAAGACGTTGCGCCATTGCCTGTGTGAGGGTAAGAAAGCAGCGATCGGTTAGTGGTGTACGAACAAGTCTTTCCGGGACACCCAAGTACTCAAAGCCATATGGGAGATCAGCATTTGCCATCTTGATGCGAAGACGATCCACAAAGTCGCCTTCTGGCTTGTACACGTAACGCATTTGGATCAACCATAGGTAATGCGTCGGAGCCGATGCCCCTGCGTGGACAAGTCTGCCTATAACATCGCGTTGATGGACAACCTCGGTAATCAGGTGTTCACATTTCCTCCTCGTTATCAAGCCGATATCGTTCAGAACCGTTGAGGCTAGCAATTCGAGTACTCTCACCTGAGTGTCATAGGCCTTCTGTAGATCATCGCGACCGGATATCAGCGCTGACTCGACCAACGAGGACCAAACGACCTGCGTAGCCAGCACTAGAATCTGGGCCGGAAACATGGCCAAATACTTATCAAAAGCAGCGAGGTCAATGTTCTCTGGGCCGCAGAGCGACTGGAATATCTCTACGGCCTCCCCGAGTAGTTCGGCCAGCGATGTCTTCATGTTGGCGTCCAAAGCTGCTAGCCAGTCGTTGATCTTCGGCATTTTGGTTAAAGAAATAGATCTCTTCAAATAGACTTCTTCGCCTTCCTTAGAAGTGAACCCAGTAATGTTGGATTCGTCGTTCATCAGTAGACCTGAGAGACCTGCAAACATCTTTTTGAAGTGTTTCGCGATGCGCATAGTATCGTTGCTGTTGCCGATGATTTCCAGAAGGTCTTCGTCGCCAACGAAGTAGAATCTAGGAAATGAAATCCTCTCACGTTCTAGATATTCGCCCAGCGCCTTCTGGATCTTATTTAGCAGTTCCGCAAGGCGTTCAAGTGATTTTTGCACGCCAGGAATCCCCAGCACATCCAGCACAAAAGGAGACCGGTGGACCTTTTTTAGGACGGCGAAGAATTCCGAGTTGATGTTCTGGAACCGCGATGTCTCGATTGGTAGCAAATGCTTGATATCTGCGTTGCCCGTGAAAACACCTTCGAGATACACCCACTGTCGCTGTACGTCAATCCAAACATCGAACAAAACATGCACGCGATTCAGTCTACCCTCCCATGTAGACGCCTCATCTTCAAATTCCTTGTAATATGGCGAGTGCCGCATTGCCTGTAATGAGTTCAGATTCTCGCTACACTTTGTGAAGAGGTCGTCCCAGCCACGGATCAAGCGGCATTTATTCTGATAGTTCACCAAATCGAGCGAGTAATTTTGCCAGGTGTCTCTCACTTGCTGCAAGAACTGCTCCAAAGCCATTTCGCCCTGGGCCTGAGCAATGATATCTCGAAGTACTGGCTCACTAGCTGCAAGTTGTAGATCCCAGACATCCCCAAGCATCATCGACATCGGAGAATACCTTCTTCCAGGTTTCAGAGCTTTGAAGATCTTGTGCCAATGGCGTTCACGGATCGCTTCGGACTTCATATCTGACAAAAGTGGGTTTACCTTCAGTAATTGTCGAAGGACTGACTGGATGTGTTCGAAGGCAGCATACTGACGCATACGGCTTGGCATCTCTTTGGTCATATTGATCAAGCCATCAACAGATCCTCGTAGCTTGCGCGGTTGCACGGTACTCCATAGGGACTCGCGTAGATCGTTCAAGCTCTTCCAGATGGTCGACAGAGCAGCCCAGACTGACTGGAAATCATGAACTTCTTCAAGTATGCCAGCCAGCGTGGTATCGGGAGAGGCAGAGAGATCCAACGCCTCTTTGGCCCTGAAGACCATGTCGGATTGAGAGCGCAACTTCGTAAGGCGGCTTTCAAAGGACAAAAGCGTAGACGACGCTTCTTCGGGAGGGATCTTACCAGATATCGGCTTCTCCTCGTTCCACCGTGCTATGACTTCGCTGATGCGGCCGCTGACAACTTTGTCTTCTGCTATGATATTAGCTCGCAATGCGTCCGTCCGGTTTTCAACAGCCTTCAGCTTGCGACCAAGAATATCGTTCAATGCGGCCCACTCGTGGTCCAGCTGCTCGACGTATAGCCAATCGGACGCGAATTGATATCGCTGCCGCGTTAGCAGCGTCTGACCCTGGCGGAATGTCTCAATTTCCGGCGCCCATGCTTGGACCTTACCTTTGCACTGCTGAACAACCGTGATAAAGGACACAGCTTGGGCGGTGGAAGATGCCTCCGAGGACTGTCCCTCGAGATCTCTGTGAGCTTGACCAAACATGACATGAACTTCTTGCATACGGCTCCCCAGCCTTGTCGCAAATTTGAGAAGGATCTCATGCTGCCATTGGTCGTATCTCGCATTGACTTTCATTTGGACTTGCTCATAGTCGATAGTGATCGTTCCAAACGAGTGATTGGATTCTGAAGTGTCAAACGTTGTCCGGTTTTTGCGGATCTCCTGTAGCAAACGTAGCCAATTTGCCAAGTCATCGCCGAGGACATCATAGACATAGTCTGATTGAAGATCCCAGAGAGATTGGAATTGCAACCATTTGCCGATATACTCGGCGACCTCACCGACTTGGCTTTCAATCACCTCATACACACCTGACAGATCATGTATGCAAAGTCCTGGCAAGTATGTAAAGAGTGGCTGCGCACGGGTGCTGCTCGCGGCGTCGATCTTCATCTCGTATCTGGAGGCCAGTATGAGCGGAAGGTTACAAACAATCGCAAGCCAATCGTGCAATTGAGTCAGCCAGCTTGCTCGCGCAAAATCAATCGGCGGATCCAGGTAAATGACTTGATTGCGCATTGAGATCTCATGCACTAGATGGGGCAGCTTCGGACCTCTAGGTTCGTCATCATTCTCTAGCAAAGGATGCTTGCTCATGCTACCATCATTTGTACCAGTCGATCGAGGTTGCAGGAAAGTTTCTGCCCAGAGTCGTAGAGCGCTCCTTAGCCGTTCTGCTAAAATGGTCTCTATCCTGTTATTGAGCTGACTGACCCAAAAAGGTAAATTCAAGTAGCCCTCCAGATTTAATTGATCCACGGCGGTTTGGATCGCATCGAGCTTGGTGCGGAATGTAGAAGTATTATAAGTACAATCTTCGAGATCGTTCACCGAAATGGAAATTGCTCCATCAATGTTTTGGAGACTCGAGGTCTTGCTCTGCAGTACAGACGCAAGTGCTGCGAAATCCTTCACAAATTGCATATGGGCGCTTTCGTTCCGTCCGGCAGCATCATGTGCTGCGAGTGTGTTCTGCTTGACATGCATATCATACGCGTGCACGAAAGATTCCCACTTGAGAAGCACACCTTTTTGAATGAGGAGCTGTATCTCTCGCTGATAGCCATTCAATAACAAGGCTACCTTCGACATTGATTCGATCGTTCTCAGGGTTTGTGACAGGATACGCACACTCTCCATTAGACTCACAGCGTATGGGTACACTCGCTTGGCGTCCTTCGAGACCGTGTTGACTGCATGAGGAATTGAGAAGTTCAGCCAGGCGAGATTTCTGACCTCTTTAAATAAAGCGATGACCTGCGGATCGAAGTTAACAGTCAGGTCTAGTGAGTTCCCTTGCGCCCGATTCCTCTGGATGTTGAAAAGTCTTCCGTTAATTGAGATTCGGCGTCGTGTGACATCATGCAGCCACGATTCGAAGATAGGTCTAGTATCAAGCTTCTTGCGGAACATGCTGCTTTCAGCCTCTAGTTTCTGGCCTTCTAGATGATGCGTCCAGTCGTGGCCCAAGACATCTTCAACCCGTTTCATATATCCATCTAATTGTCGTTCGATTTGACGGGCCCAGGAAATTGCACCGGCCACCGGAGGCAGATCTCGAAGTTGTGCCATAGCGTGTGCCTCGGAATTGCCATATTGGTGTTTGAAGCGTTCATGGAGAGCGGCAATGTCTAGCTTGACGTTTTCGATGAGCTGAGATTGGTACTCGCTGATCGCGCCACGGATTTTCGGTCGCACGAAAAGCGCATTAAATTTGGAAAAGACACGGAACATCTCGTTAGCACTCCCTGCGAGTGCCAGCCGGTCCCTCAGCCGAGCGATGATGGAGTTCTCTACTCTGGAGGTACGCTCGTTGTAAATCATCTCGGCCTGGACCCAGATCTGGGTTCCCTCTGGAGATACATTAAGAACATCAACGTCTTTGAGAGCCGCATAAGCCTGTGATACCTCCTCTACCGCGTCTACGTCGCCGATCTCCTCGATTAGTACCACTTGCTCAGACTGTGATTCATCTGTAGAGGCCGAATTGGAATTTGCAGATCCCAAGACTGTGACAATCGTTCGTTGAAGCTGCTCGTGGTTTACTCGGAATGTTTTGATGTAAGTCAATCGGTCCTGCGTTTTCGTATGTCTTGGTGTAACTTTGATGGGAATGAATCTCTCAGCCCTGCGTCTGGTCACCTCGCGAGCTACATTGGTAAACTCTCTCATATTGTCGTCCCAGGTGTTCCAAATCCTATCTGTTGTGTTCATTATCGCTTGATATTCATTGAATGCGAGGTGCATCAGGGTTCGGCCATGCAACAGAGAATGTAGTTGCGAGTCCAAGTCACTTGATATTGCTGTCACGAGCGGTAAGGCGCGGGCAATAGGATAAGGGCAGATGCGCAATTTTCGATTCAGATGGCTGAAAATTGAGTTCAGGGCGTCTTCAACTTTCTGCAATGATGTCGCGGCCAAGAGTTCGTCCAGTGGGAAGTCACGCATGAGCTGATTGTATTTCTGGACCTTTTCTGACGTGTCTTTGAGACCGGTATCCGTACTGAAGCTGACTGTCGCTTGGAAACGTTTCGCTTGCTTTAATATATCCATCGTCAACTGTACTCCCGTACTCCGCAATTGCACCTCAACATTTTCCAGTGCCGTTTCCATCGAGAGCCAGAAATTGATTTCCTGAGCTGCTGAGCCGCTTTCGGGATCGCGCGACATTTTGGTAATAGCCTGAATGGACTTGATCCAGGTATTCACGGTATTTTGCAGATCGTTGAGAAATCTGCTGTCTGACAGGAGGTCTGGAGGTATCAAATCAATCGAAGGCTTTGTACGGTTGGCAGACGCCGAGTTAATGGCATCCTGAACAACGTCCGGAAGTAGGAGGACCAATTCTGGGATCTCAACATTTTGTTGCAGGTGCAGTAAACTCAGCTCCAACTCTGCCAACTTCTTCTTGGTTCCGGGAATACCAGTCTTGTTGTCGACTTCAGGGCGGCCCTTGCTACCTGATACCCTCTGAGTCTGCGTGTAGGCGTCGAAGTATGGCGCAAGCGCCAGATGTATAACGGAGTGTAGAACTTCGTACGGCGAAGCTGATGTATTATGTGTGCGGTTATCATCACTGAATGAGGTCAAGCCAGGGAGATTGATTACTTGAATCTGCGAAGGAAGTGGTATCCGGGGATCTATAGGTTGCGGCCGCTTAATGAGCGCCACTGAAGAAACGATGGAAGGGGAAAACGAGATTTCGGATGAGAGGCTGTAAATGTGGTATGAAGAAGTTCCTGGGCTTTGAATTAGCATCTAATCCAGCAGTCCCTTTCTATATTACTGACCTGATAGTGCATGAGATCCATTTGACTGCTCTGCAGACTTCGAAATCTTCTGGACGTAGAGAGCGACCTGCGACTCTGAAGCGAAGCGAGTGCATCTTTGTATGGTTTCCTGCCTGCTGGATTCAGACAAGAGGCTACCCGCACGCTCCATGTCCTCTGCAGATGCGCCTAAAGTTACTTCCAGGAGATCTGCTAGATGCTGGACCACTAGGGTGGGGTCTATGGCCGCGAGAGAGTTGGGAGGGGGTCCATGGCCGTTGACCCCAGGCGAGACCACCTCCATGTTAGCAAAGTCTATGTTACCAAGGGCGCTTCATGAGTGAGTTCTAATCCAGAACAAACAATTGCGTTTTGTTCTGCGATCTGACAGCGCCAGATGAAGCGTCGAATAATTTAGGTGTTTTAGGGGCCCTGATCGACGTGATAGGCCTAAATTTAACAACGCGAAGTGGTTGCCAAGCAATCGCGGCAATTCGGTTATACCGACCCTAATTTGGCCCTAAATTTACATGAGGAGGTACAGGCACGAAGATTTTGCAACAGGTCTAGACCACCGATTATTGAACAAATCCCGATCCTGACGAGCAGAAGTCTTAAATCGGAGACCTCCGATAGGTACGGCGGTAGACAATGATTCAATTAGAGCACATGAAGCCGGAATGACAGAGGTGATGCTGCTACTGTTGGTCTCTGAATACTGTTGTTTGAGCTACCTATTTTGTAGTTGTAGTTTTCATCTCGATTCAACTGTTTCGTACGGTAAAGACCCGAGCGCTTCCTTTGGTTGATCAATCGGACTGTTTGATCTCTGAATTAGGTACACCCGAGTACACGATCAACAACTTCTGGACGCCATGCAGAGAACGAAGAATGCTATGTCTAGGATATAAATGTCGCTTCAGCGAATATTTCACCCTCTTCGACCTTCTCAACTCCATCCATAATCAATTTCAATCGTAGGCGCGCTTTCGGGGAATACTAGATTGCCAATCAGCAATTCCTTCGGTGCCCTAGTCCTCACCTATTGAGACGAACTTGATAGATATAAGGCTTCGTCCCAGCAACACCACCCACGATAGTCTTCACGAAGCCTGGCACTTTGGCCATAACATCGACCTTATCGAGGCGTTTACCGAGGCTTCCTTCCAACTCTGCTGAGACTGATCTTCCCTCTTTAGTTTTCCCACTCCACAAATATCTTACCGCGCCAGGCTCCGGCCAATTGTTCTCTGGGTCTCCCTTTACTTCTGTATGTTGCGCGGAATTCGTTGAACCGGCACATATGATCTCCCCGTCTTGGGCAATACCACCAACGTTGACCACTGTTGAGCCGTATGATGGCGGTGTTGTATATTCCATCATAACAGCGGAATAGTTAGGGGACTGAAAATCGACGAAATTCCACTTGGCAGCTGAGAGTTGTAAGAACAGCAATATGCCCATCGCTTGTCAAATGAAGCAAGCAAGATCTGAGCCTACCTGCATGATGAGGCTTCATGCCCTGCAAAGCATGGACAAACAGGCCTCTGCCCGTGAAATCAATGTCTCCTAATTTGGTAGCTATACTTCCTTCGACTTTGCAACGCGGCCAGAAAGTATGCCTCATTGAGCCCCAAGGATGCTTCGGATCAGTCCCATAGTAAGTCTTGCCATCCCTCCCAACTTGAAAGCCCGGAGCGGTCCGTGTCACGGTTAAATTGACGATGCTTGCTTCATTAACAACCGACTTGATAGTATAGGCATTGGCCTCCTCATTCAGAGTCAGGGCACATCCATCGGCGTAGAAGGAAAGCTTTTGATGGTCAAAGCCGTAATTATCTAGGGCATCTGATGACCAGAGATTGGGAGTCTCGCCATCGGGGTAATGTATCTTGGTATTGAATTGGCAAGTAGTGCGGATACCGCTGTAATTGGAACTCAGTTAGCGCGTCCTCAGTCTAGCGCTGGGCATTTTAATGTCTCACGCAACATTACTGTATATCACCTGAGCCATTCCGATATGACCTCCATCTGTCATGAAGTAGAATGTCTGAGTCTCGACGCAGGTGGATTCCATGGCCGCCCATTTCAGATGCTCTTTTCGTAATTCGGTCCATGGTACCGTTCGAGCTTGCTCCGCGACTGGTTGGATCGCAGAAGGTCCGTAGATGGGTTCTTGGGTCCCGGCCACATTGGCCACCCTACACGCATTACAACATGCCTTTACAGATCCGCGACGACACTTCGAGTAACTCACTGTTGTTTAAACCAGTTCATGTTTCTGCTGGCGATCTAGGTGACACGAAACCAGAGTCTGACGCGACTGCTAAGCGGGACGGGGATTAAATGACGTCAGCTTTAGCTCCAGCGGATCTTCCCGCTGATCCCTGCATGTCGGCATCCGCTCTGACCTCTGACCGATTGGTACTTCTACTTTATGCTACCTTAGCACCTTGCATCGCCTCTACCTGTTGCGTTCTCTGCGTACATCTGGATTTCCATTAGAGCAAACATCGACCGAGTAATTATTCCAGTACCGGACCATTCGAGCCATACAGTCCTAGAAATAACCCTTTTTCGTTCACGGGGGAAAATCACTGTCGCTATAACTGAACGAGCAAGATCCAATGGCGCGCAGGAATTTAGCAACGAATCAGATAGTGAAGTTGATCGTGGGAGCGGGGCAGGCTAGCCCAAGTCCGCCGGTAGGCCCAGCTCTAGGTAGTAAAGGTGTAAAAAGTATGGATTTTTGCAAGGTAAACGCTCTGCATCTCGCGCTGGAAGCAATTGCACTCATCATCTACTGCAGGAATTCAACGCACGAACCGCGCATATGACCTTAGGCACCCCAATCCCAACACGAGTAACGGTTCGTCCAGATCGATCCTTCCACTTCGAGCTCCGAACTCCCACCACCGCGTGGCTCCTCCTTCAAGCTGCAGGCGTGAAAGAACGCAAAGGCAAGATCAGAGGGGCGATGCAGCCGGGAAAGGAGAGCATTGGAGAAGTCTCATTGAAGCACGCGTACGACATTGCGAAGATCAAACACTCGGAGCTCAGGCTGTCAGGACTAGGTCTTGACGGACTGTGTAAGAGTGTGATTTCTCAGGCGCGTTCGATCGGGATTACGGTTGTCCCATGACAATCTGTATTTTCTCCCTTGCACAGCGATGGCGTTTCAACAACCCTGAGGTTCCATACAACATGCATATCACACGTTCGGCTCGGGAGTTAGAGCTGCTAGGAAGACGATGTTTCCCGCTTCCATTGATGTTTCCCAGCTATATATGCCTTTCCAGTTTGATCATCCTGGACCCAACAGCGATCGGGCTTGTAGATGGATTCTGGTGGTCTGCGCCTACACTTGTCCGCCTGTTGGGACAAACATGCGTCATGACGAGAAATCTGGGCGAGGAAACTGCTCTTCATCGAGAGCGCGTAGGATCTGAACATTACAAGAATGGCCGAGATCAGTTGACAAGGACTTCATGGGCCGGTAAATGGTGGTGAATTCAAAATATATATAATTCAAAGCCTTCTTTCCACCCCCCTATCATGGTTTTTTGATCGACTATGTTTTGAAGATTTACCTCTCTCCAAAGCATTGTGATGAGTTTCCGTCAAAACGAGTCCCAAGCGATGGTGCAACATTCCTGATACCACAGTATGGGTACTTTATCGAGTCAGTGTCATTCACGAGTTGGTAAGCAGTATGCATGGATTGGGCTACTCTACGATCAGCTGTGCTTCCAATCGCAGCACTTGCATACCAAAGCAATTAGCTTTCACAGAGTCACAAGAACTTGCGCCGGGTTTCAAAGTTAAAGTACGTGCCAACGAGTAACAGTTTCTCATGGATGACGCTATTTACCTTATCTATTTTCGGCGGCTCTTGACCTCGGCAAGTGCGATGCGAGAAATCAACCCGCCTTCCGACTAACATATCGTCACCTTTTTAGTCACTTCGATGTCGACCTCGCAAATTTGTCTCCTTTGTGCGTTGTGGTCGCATATCACCCTAGGGGATTTTGCGACTACGTGGACGTGTCACGAAACGTCGACTTATGCGCCACACCAATTTGTTGCGCGCTCGAGGATGAGCAGTTCCCTTCAATGGATCTCTAGTATCTGGAGCACACCTTGTTAGCCTGATAGTCTCTTCAATCGGGTATCGGATCACCAAAGTCCTCAAATAACGTCACTGAGCCTCAAGACAAGACCGTTAAGATATCCACCACAGGCGCAAGAAGGAGGTTCCGTTTTCCCCGCTGCAAGTGCTATACCGCTATGGCTTCTAGTGGTCGGGGAAAGGAGCTTTTCGAGGGACAAACTGGAGCTTCATCAGGTACATCCCCCGCATCGGCTCCCACCTTACACTTTATTGAACTGTTTTGTAGATGATAGATTACTGCCCCCATCAGCAGCGTCGCGAGAGCCTTCGGCCCTACCAGCTGTTCGATTCGCGTCCAGAAACCTGGAAATCGAACCCTCGCAAAGCCTGCAAGCAAGCACGACGTTAGCGACAGACGATTCGATACCGAATTCGGAGATCAGCTCAGAAGCGCGAGAGGAGATCAGAAGCATCTCTAGGGGTTTGCACAACTCTCAATTGCAGCAAAGGCGGATGAGCAATTTTGCTTTCGAGCCTGTGTCGCTACCAGTCTCAAGGGTGAGCAAGTGTGTCCTAGTTTTAAACAGATCACGATCAATTGGCAGAACTGGTCTGGCTTTATCCTCCATGTTGCCAGTCTCTCGACACTTGCGTACGTTGATGAGTCTGACAGACCTCGAAACTTAGGTACCGACGAACGAGTCTGGTCAGTCCCGACCCTCGCGAGATACAACAAGGTCGGGCAGAACAACTCCGCGCCTGTCTCCCACACCCTCAGCCGCTGGGCAATTGGAAGCTAGAAGGAGCTCGTCCGGCGCAGACCTTACCAAAGTCCATCCCGATCCAAAGCAGACGGCACCCCGGATAAAGCCACTAACAAGAGGCCCGGATCAAGATAGCACGGAGTCGAGTGCTGCTGCCAGCAGACCTTCCTCTACATCTGATCAAATACCCACTCGATCAACCACACGCTCACAGGGATCAACTGGGGCTGAGACCATATCAAAAGCCGGGGCCTTCTCGGTTGGCCCTAGTGAGGATTCACCACTACCATCGCAAGAACAGAGCCCTTCGCGAACACCCGTGGGTGGGTCTGGTACTGTCACACCTCCTACATCCTACAGTAGACCGTTTACTCCTATTGGGGATAGAGACGATCCATATGCTAGGAGTAAAAGGCCTCCACAGTCAAAGAATCTTGATGCGATCGATGCGAGATTCGTTTTCGGTGGAATAGATAACCGTCGTCGATCAGCCTACCTACCAGCCAGCAGTTCTTCCACATCCCTGCCCAGGTCCAGTAGTGGCAACGACTTGAAGTCACAGAACAGACCTTCATCCACTTTCTTTGGTGGAAAAAAGGACCACTTACATGACGATAGTTCCTCTAACCAAGGTGGCAAACAGCATGGGTCTATGAGCGAATTGAAGCGCTTCTTCGGACTGGGACACCATCACAAAGGAAAGCGATCTCAGTCACCGTCTATTTCTGCTAAACGAGCTGCCAATAACGAAGGCACAAAGACCCCGCCGCATCAATTACCTGTCGCAAATGTGCCTTTTGCCGACGACCACGGACTCGAAAGCAAATACGGCAAATTTGGGAAGGTATTGGGGTCAGGCGCTGGAGGCTCGGTTAGATTGATCAGAAGGTCCAGCGACGCCGTAACTTTCGCCGTAAAGCAATTCCGTGAGCGACATACTTTCGAATCGGAACGAGATTATAACAAGAAGGTGACAGCAGAATTCTGCATTGGATCGACATTACATCACGGAAATATCATTGAGACGCTGGATATAGTGCATGAAAGAGGACATTGGTACGAAGTCATGGAGTACGCGCCCTATGATCTTTTCCAAACCGTCATGACCGGAAAAATGTCGAAGGATGAAGTCACCTGTTCCTTTCTGCAGATTGTCACTGGGGTGACATACTTGCATAGTATGGGTCTTGCGCATAGAGACCTCAAGCTCGACAACGTTGTGGTAAACGAACATGGCATCATGAAAATCATAGATTTTGGGAGTGCAAGTGTGTTCAGGTATCCTTTCGAGAACGACATAGTGCTTGCGAGTGGTGAGTCGAATTTGCCCCCATGGCAATTGCTAAGTATGTGGTCAGATGTGTAGCTAAGCGCGTCTAGGTATTGTCGGATCGGATCCGTATTTGGCACCCGAAGTCTACGAAAGTTCCAAGTACGATCCACAGCCGACCGATATATGGTCGTTGGCTGTTATCTTTGCCTGCATGTCCCTTCGTCGTTTCCCCTGGAAAGCTCCTCGTTTGACCGATACCTCCTACAAGCTCTTCGCCTCTCCTCCCACTCCAGGAACAGATCCTGCCGAGATGGCTGCGCGAAGGGCTTCCGAAGGACGGACGAGTTCAGAATCACAAATGACGCCCGGTACTGGAGACCCACGGCGAAGCTCCGCGCCAAACACACATAAGCCCACGGATACGGACAGCACCCACCAACATCGCCACCACCACCACCATCATCATCATCGAGATCAAGTCGGAGATGGTGATGCGCATTCTTCCTCTACAGCAAGTCCAGGTGCTCGGATAGATGCGCCCCCTAAAGATGTACTTAAAGGGCCTTGGCGCTTGCTACGTCTCTTACCTCAAGCAAGCCGAGACATTATAGGCCTAATGCTGCAGATTGATCCGAAACGCAGGGCTACCATGCAGGACTTAATGGCTGATGCATGGATCTCAGACACACCAGTATGCCGCCAGCTGGAAGGAGGTAAGATTGTTAAAGCCGAGGGTCACCGGCACACGCTTGAACAAAGTACAACCGTAAGTGCAGGCGCAGGATAGGACTGAGCTCATCTCGACTAATCCGTACGGCACGGCGTATGCCTTCAGGATGTGTACCGACAGGAAAGGTGAGACCTGAACAGCATCCATGGTTGGCGGGAGCCGTTATTGCGCACATACCAAACTTCGCTATGGCCACACACGACCAACCTTCTCCACGCTTATTATTGATCGAGGCGACAAGGCAATCGTGTTGAGACACATATCACAGAGGCATATTAGACGTCGATTATTTTGTTGTCCACGATAGCATGCTTGTCAAGTCTTGATTTTTCGACGCTGCCTCGAGACGAACATCAAGGCCGCGATGAAGGACTGCGGGTTGAACTATGCCGTCATGGGGTTTCTTGGATGCTTTGTCCCTATTCTCGACCTTACCTGCGGCCTCGAAGACGGGATTCTCCGATGTCTTGGAAGATGATGTGCGCAAAAGTATGGTCAGGGGATCGGAAGACGGCGGAGAGAGATGCGTGTGCGGAAGCTTCCCACTTCCCACCAGTACCTATCATCCAGATGGAAAAAAATACGATTCATGATCCATTGGTGCGCTGTCTCCAGCGTCATTCAGGCCGGCTAGCCTGAGTGTATAGCCTGAACGGCAAACTTTGTAGCTTAGGAATGTACAGACGATCATGACTATCAAACGCCCATTTTTGACTGAGCTGTTAGAGAATTGAGAAGTAATCAAATCCTTCAAAGCTCGGTACAATTATGAGTCGGCCAATTTGCACCCGGAGATGGAAAGCTACGTTAGGTGTGTCATAGACAGAGCGTCCATACCCACGATAGAGAGTAGTAGATACTGTAGAACGCCCATGGATTCTCGCGGAACGCTCTAGCTGATGATTGTTGGTTGCACTCCTAATCTCAATCTAGTTAACCATATGGCGCCAACGTATTCAAGCTCGGGCTGTAACTCTCATCTTCCAACGTCTCGTCATGGCGCGAAAGGCTCGTCAGCGCATTAGCTACGGTACACGCTTTCAGCTCTACCCTCATATTCGTTCACTAGTCAGAATCTAATTGCTTGTCTTTTGCAGTACTGCCGCTTGCCAATTCGGCTGGAGGACACCGTCTTGGAGTTAATGGACTAGCCGTCGACACTGACCAGTCAATACTGTTTGTACCATGCCTACTTGTCGCGCATTACATGGCACTCGCTGCTGACAACCGTCTAGGTACTCGGGCGGTAGAGACGGTGTGATCTGCGCCTGGGACCTCCATCATGACTCTCCAGATACCGTCAAGCCCAGCAAAATTCCTTTCTCACCTCCTCAAGATGTATTTTCCGTTACCCCTGAAAAGCGACCCGCTTCTACCAGTTTTCGGATTCAGATACAAGCACACACGCACTGGATCAATAACATCGTGCTCGCCCAGAGCAACTCTACCCTTGTCTCCGCTTCATCCGACATCACGGTTAAGGTATGGCGGCCGCACTCAGAAGAAAGCCGGCCGCCCAGTACGATCGGAGTACATGATGACTACGTAAAGTGTCTGGCTAGCCCAGCTGCACATTCAGATTGGGTAGCTTCCGGTGGCTTGGACCATAAGATTCGGATATGGGATCTGAACGGCGCTGGTGAGAAGCTACAGATTGATCTTGGAGAGGATGGAAGTAACACCAAGGGCTCCGTCTACGCCCTTAGCGCTCGAAGTTCTATCATGGCCAGCGGTGGTCCGGAAAGCATTGTCAAAATGTGGGATCCGAGGTCTGGGAAGCGGATTACCAAATTTGTTGGGCATACAGATAATATACGGGATGTACTGGTCAGCCAGGATGGGGACACGGTTTTGACCGCTTCGTCCGATCAGACGGTCAAAGTCTGGTCCGTGACTGCTGGGAGATGCATGTTTACATTGACCATGCACAATGCAAGCGTCTGGTCGCTCTGTTCAGACCATCCTAGGCTCTCGGTCTTCTATTCAGGTGATAGGTCTGGGCTGGTTGCGAAGACTGACATTCGTGGTATCGACTTGGACGGAGGATTGTCGCTAGCCCTTGCTCAAGAACACGAAGGGGTCAACAACTTGGCTGTCGCACAAGGCTACTTTTGGACAGCGACTTCCAGTTCGAGTATAAATCGCTGGAAGGATGTCGACCTTGACAACGAGTTACAAATTCCGGACTCGCTAAATCAACAGCGACACTCAAGCATGACCTCACGTAGCAGAATCCCCTCACCATCTCCTCGGTCTCGAGCTTCTGCTACAAGTTCTAACCAGACGTCGAGGATACCGCTGAACAGTGTCCTTCGGATCACGAACAATGCAGTGTACGCTAGTCAAACAGCAAGAGACGCAGAGGCTACTACGACATATTCAGGAGCAAGTATGAGGAAAGTGTCGGAAGCTGTGCTGGACCAAGAGCCCGAAAACGTTACTCCCGTGCATAATCTTCCCGAAGAAACCGTCGAAGGTCAAAATGGCTTGATAAAACACGTATTACTAAATAATCGACGACGGGTTCTCACTCTGGATACTGCAGGCGAAGTGGTGATGTGGGATTTGCTTAAAGTTTGTTCCTTGAGTGCCGTATGATTCATTCCACTGAAATGCTTTAGTGTGTCCCAGTTCAGTCGTTTGGAAAGCGGCATTTAGAGGACGTTGCGCCAGAAGTCAACACGACCGAGAGCGTCGCTAATTGGTGTGCTGTGGACACGAGAACCGGCCGACTGACCTGTCTACTTGAAGAGACCTACTGTTTCGATGCCGAGATGTACGCCGACGAATTGGAGTCCGACGATCAGGCTGAGTTCAGGGAGGACCAGCGCTGTAAGTACAGCAGCTTTCAGTTTCCTAGGCACCGCTTCGAAGGGCTCAAATGACGAAGTTTCTACTTCTATTTCCACTGAGTGCTGACGCTCTTCCAAGTAAACCTCGGAAAATGGATCCTTCGCTATCTGTTCGCCAATCTTATCGAGGAAGAAGTGAAGCGTGACGAAATCTATCGAGATAACCTGCTTGCTACGGGGGAAAACCCTGGACGTCTCCGCAGGAATAACGCACCACCAGTTCTTCATTTGCCTGCCCTGCGAACGCAACGCCCTGTGGATGGCGATGCTGATGATGGGTTTGCTATCACTCCGAGAGCCATCAACGGGCACGTGCATAGTGCGATGACGCCAGGCCTCACCATTGGTGTGGCGACTCCGTTCCCTGGTGCGCCCAATTTCACAATCTCCGCGAACAATCCTCTAGCAAAGACGGGCGAGGAAGGACCCGCACTCGAAAAGAAGGCATCGCATGCTAGTCAGCCAAGAAATTCAACTGAAAAATCAGAAGACTACTTCTCTACGATGCCACCACCACAAAGTCAAAGTCCTTCGGACAATGCTAAAGGTCCGACAACACCAGGTGATAATTCACTTGACGCAGCGACCCACTCGCCTGTCGATACTGAAAAGGAGGACAAACCAAAGGAAGGGAGCTCGCTCTTTGGGAAGAAGTTCCGGATGAACTTCCCCAAAAAGCTAGGTAGGACATCGGTAGACGCAAAGCCCCTAGTGGTGGATGAAAAATCAGAAGGCTCGGAGAAATCGGAAGACAGAGAGGAGAAGCTCGTTCAGGACAATTTCTTCGGCGCAATCCAGAAAATAAGGCATGATTATGATGAGCATCTACAGACAAACACTACACAGTCGCTTCCTCTAAGAATCACGCCTAGCACACCTAGCGAGACACCTGAGCTAAGACTACCACCGTACACTAGCGTCATTATACAGGAGGACAGACCGGATTCGGGCGGTGTTGCCGACTTGTATCGCGGCACAGTCAGTTCTGTAGGTTATGACGCAGACTTCATCGAGCAGATCGGTCCTATGTGGTTGGGAGATCTATTGCTTCGAGTACATATAGAATTGCCCGTTCTTTTCTGTATCATGTTGTACTAACGCATTGCAGAATCAAACCCCACTCAAAGATATCTCGAAGGTTTCGTTCGTGCTCTTACCATTTCAGGATCTCCTACCCAGTATTGCAAGTGCGGACGGGTAAGTCCAAGTCACTCTATTGAGGAAGTCTCGGCGCTGAAAGCTGCTAGAAATTCACGTTTGAATGCGAATCGTATGCTGCGCGCTAAGAAGATCCTGGCCTATGTCACGGAGAGGATCGATCCCCAGCCGAATCCGCCAGAAGCCGGCTCGCTCAAGCCAGAGGAGTATCTGGAGCTTCACTGTCAAAATCAGGTAAGCCGAGCACTGCCTCTTACATCTACGTCTGTTCTTTGTTGACGACTGAGGAGGTTGTTCCACCAAATACCACTCTAGCTACCTTACGCACTCACATATGGAAGACGGGGGGTGATATAATGCTCTACTACAAATCTAACGGGAGGAAGCCTGAAATAGAAAGGAAGGGGATTCTGACCGACGAAATCGAGCAACGACCTGAGAGCAAAGACTCGCAAACGACATGAATGCGAAAAGGTGATCTCTACGGTGCAGAATCTATGAGCGTAGGGAGGACTCCCAGCTTCTACCAATTGAGGATATGAGTTTCTGAGGTTGGATGGTCACATATCACCAAGGATAGCGTGCATGTACAGCATGTAGAGGCTGTCATCGAACGTGGCATAATGTATTATACGTCCATTGGTAGCTTCCTAGAAAGATAGCACCACCAGCAGATATCCACAATATCCTCGGTCCTATACCAGCAAAGAAGGCCTTTGGTCCAGACTCCTTCAAGATCTGCATCGCCAAAGGCACCATGGCCTGCTTCTCTCGCGCCAACATCATCCTCGTCTTCAAAACATCCAAAGGCGTCGTCACCCCGGCCGCCACCGCCCCAGCCAAACTCCCAAAAACACCACTCTCTACCGCTGTAACATTGCACGTGCCCTTAGTCCTCATTCTCCACTTCTTCATACCTTCCCACAGCGGGAATTGTATGACCGTGAAAGGTACCTCCCTCATCACAGTAACGCTCCAGCCTCTGTACATCTCCCCCCAAACCCCCCTCCAACCAACACTCCGCCTCAGATGCAGAATCGAGCCCAGCGCCGCAAGTGAGCTCGGCGCCTGCACGGCTTGCGCCCTTTGCTTCACCACCTCTGTCGGCACCCTCACTGCACATGCAACCACCTCGCCCGCCGACGCCGCCACCATATGCTCTATCGGCTCTACCCATGTCCGCAGCGGTCCCTGTTTCCCGGAACCTGCTGCTTGAGCATCTGCTTCTCGCCTGCGTTTGAGGAGAGCCTTGATTGATTCGTAGGACACGAAGAAGAGCGCTGCGCCGGGAGCGGAGCCGACAAGTGCGGAGCCGACGCCGGCGTAAATGCCGCGGAAACCACCGGAGTGGGAGAAGCCGGCGGAGGATTGGAGGCGGGTTTTGAGGGTGTCGATGGGGTAAAGGGAGAGGTCGACTGTGGTGCCTGCTAGGGCGCCGGCCTGGGAGGCATAAGTCACTGAAAGATGGAAAGGAAGGGCGCTAAAGGAGGTTAATGGGTACTTACCAGTAAGGCTCGAGTGTAAGGGCTCTCTACTGGACTTGTCATTGTGCCTGGACGAGACCGGACGTATACTACTTTGGGTCAAGCAAGGCTACAAAAGGCCAGGACATGGCAGGCGAGGCATTGACTTGAACATTATGGAATAATCACGGTACTCGGTAGATACTGGCGGAATGATTCCGCGGTTTCCTACTGGTACCTGACTAGCAAGTACGAGTACATGCAGTTGCTTTCTCGAACGTCTTAGAGGACTTGACAGGAATTTCTGATGGATGTGTTTGTTATTTCAACGTCATTTCGAAGCTATTGAGGGGGCTATGTGGAACAGTGAGCGATCGTGCCAAACAATATGGCCAGCCTCGAAGATTTCCGTCTGGGTGCAGAGCGAGCGAGTCATCTCGTATGATGCCTATGCTGGCTCAAGTGCGACAGCCCTCATCTGCAATAACCCATGATCTTCCTATATCCGCAGCAGAGTTCTATCATGCATTTGCCCGAGTATGGAAGCCGATCGAGGGCTGGGGTGGAGGAACCCGACCGTACATCGGTAAGCTATGGGAGTAATGAAATCAATCTGGCTGGCCGCTCATTCTTTTCCATTAGGCATTGCCGTCAGCGGAGGTGTTGATTCCATGGCGTTGGCGAAATTATGTGTAGAGTTGAGGAAGTCTCGACGTTACACTTATAAACCGAACTTTCATGCTTTCATCGTCGACCATAGAGCTCGTCCAGGTAGCGGAAAAGAAGCTAACCTCGTTGCCAGGCGACTTTCGGAGATAGGTACGCTCTGCTATTTCGCCCTTTGTACCACCTATTGACCTTCACAGGGCTTCGTTCGACAATTGTAAGCTTGCAGTGGCCGTCTAACGCACACCCGACAGAATCCAGCAGTTTCGAGACACAGGCCAGGAGCTTACGCTATCGTGCTCTGGGAGCAGCCTGTCGGGGGAAAACAATCCGACATCTTCTCCTGGCTCATCACAATGACGATCAGGCCGAGTCAATGCTCATGAAAGTCGCCGCAGCAGGCGAGCACATCTGGTCAATACGGCCAATGGGCGATTCTGAGCTCAACATTCCGGAATGTTGGAGCTGTCACGGACTTCACGAGAGTGGCCAACGCGATTTCCAGGCTACTCTATTAGAGAATGCGCTGAAGAAGAAGAATCAGTACCATGGCTGGCAAAACGTCCGCCCAAAGCTTCACTCTCAATTGCCAGGTTTACAATGTGAGGACGGTGGTGTCAAGATTTACAGGCCATTAATGCACTTCTCGAAGCGGGAGCTGGAGGCAACCTGCCGGAAGCATCAAGTGGAGTGGGTCGAAGATGAGACGAACCAGGACGTGACGATGACTCCACGGAATGCTATCCGATCTCTTCTTCAGAATCAACGGTTACCAAGGGCGCTCTCCAAAGAGTCTTTACTCGGTCTGGCACAGAAAGTTGCAGAAAAGCTCAAGGGTTACGAGACTCGTGCAGAGACCTTGTTACGCCGCACTCAAATCATATCCCTAGATCTGCGCTCAGGACGTCTTGTCGTTCGTTTGCCACGCCAACTTAGATCATACAAGTCGACGCCGCAGATCTACAGGAAAGAAAACCTGTCTATCCTAAGGACCAGAGCTACGATGCTTTTGATGCGCTTGTTATCGTTGGTGACACCTTTGAATCACGTCCAGCAATCGAGGGTTCACAGTATGGCAGACGTTGTGTTTCTAGAACTCCTCGGATCCGATGCTGAAACTCACCGGACAGTCCCGCCATCGCTGAAATTCAATATAGGGGGTGTCCTCGTGCAGCGAATCAGAGCTCCTGCGGAGTCATCGGGAGAATACAATCACGCACGCTCTTGCTTTAGCCTAGATCGCGACTTCGTATGGTCGTTTACCCGTGAGCCATACCGGCATTCGAAGTGGCCCTACATTATCATACCATCGTTTGAGCAAATTGATACTCCAGAACCCAATCGCCAACCTCCAATCCTTGAAGCAGCAGCCCATTCGGCTTCAGGGCCAAGTTGGCAGTTCTGGGATGGCAGATATTGGATTCGGGTCTCCAACCACACAGGAGCGGATGTCGTAGTCCGGCCTTTGAGGACAAGTGATCTTCATAGCATCCACAAGACCGTGTCTCCTAGCCAATATAAAGAATTCACCGAAGAGCTGAGAATGGCGGCGCCCCATGATGGTCGCTGGACTGTACCGGTGATTGCCGAGACTGATGGCTTGGAGCGACCGCTTGCACTGCCTACTCTGCACTGCAAGTTGGATCTCACACCAGTGGGTCTACAGTGGGAAATCAGATACAAGTATATACACTTGGGACATGCCATAGATACGAGCTGCATCATCAGGTGAGCCAAGTCAACGTTGTCTCTTGGCCTAAAGCGTTCGTGAAGAACTCGGTTGTGAGACAGCAAAAGCGAGATGATCGAGCTCACTTCATCGATGCATCTGCCCTCAATCTACCTTGACGACGATATACATCTGGGTAGCTTGGCACGCTTTGCCGACTATCCTTGTGAGCGGAATCACACCTTACACACGGCGTCATACATCTACGAATTCGCCTTCTTTGCAACAACGAATAGCCGAGCTGGAAGAGAACTCACCTTTGACTGCGAGGACAACGAAATGAAGCTAATTACATATACCATGGACAACGAGTCAAAAAAGCCTGCAAGTCTTATGCATGCAGCCCATCAGAACTCAAGAACGATCCGCGATATTTGCGGTGGATACCTCCGCCCTTCAGCAACCACGACACATTAGAACTCCTAGTCTAGCTGATCAACAAGTGCCCGATCTCTAAATTTTGTTGAGTCGGACCTCGCGGTCAAGCGATTAGCAACAGAGCAGTCTGCAGCTCAAGCGACCGAATGTGAGAGCGTCCTTCCCAAGAAGTCATCAACGAAGTGACGAATGGCTGACTTCTGGTTCAAAAGGTAAACCGTCAAAGCAACGTTCGATGATCCTCATTCGAGACTCCCACCATCAGGGCGTGAAGAAAAGACTACTCCCTCGCCATCCGCCACGCGCACCCCGTTTCGCCGCGGGCCTCACCGCCGTCGGTTTCCAGGTCGGCATGATCCTTGGCTTCGTCACCCCACTCGCCTCGCCATCTTCCTCTACCTCCCTTCCTCCACAGCCGCGCACCTCGTGTTCTGGCTCGTCCCCCTCTTCCCCGTATCCGCAGCGGGCTGGGCTTCTTCAGCGGGCCCGTTGTCCCGGCGGCGATCGTGGCGGCGAGTAAGCTGTTGCCGAAGCAGTTGCATGTGCTCTGGGCGGGATTGGGTTCATTGCGGCTTTCGGGGCGGCAGGGGGGGCGTGTGTGCTGCCGTTTGCGGTGGGGGGCGTTGCGCATGTGGGGGGGTGCAGGTCTTGATGCCGATTGTGTTGGCGATGCTCGGGGCTGATGCGGTGGCCTTGGGGCTGGGCCAAAGGGCGAGGTGACTGAAGTGGTATAGACGTATAAACTGATGAATGATCGATGATATTGTTCTATCACAGATTCGAGTTCCAATTTGCTAGGTTGGTGAGATATACTTTTCGAGGACAAGCTCGATATGAGATACATGTAGATACCACACGGTTCCTAAAGTATTCTTACAGCCAGAAACAGCCACACCACAGCGCCCGTTCAAATATCCACTGTGCAAGCCGGGGATATCGCAGAAAGATAGCAAGATCCCAACCCCCCCAAAGGCATAAAGTGAGGGAAGAAGACGTCCCGAACGCTACAAAAAGTCATCAATCATCCACCCCACCCCCTCCCAACCGCTCGCTCTCCCCACCCACCTCATAAACCTTGATCAGCGTCCCCTCCCCCCCTTTCTCAAGATCGATCCCGAAAACATAGAAGCGCCCCTCGTTCGTCACGGCCATGACCTGCGGACTCGTCCCGCTCATGGCCACCACGCTCCGCAGCTGGCTGCCGCCGGGGCCGGACGGCGGCGCTTTGGGGATCTTCAGCCAGGCGAAGTCGCGCGCCGGCTCCCACATTTCGGAGACGGCTTGCGGGAGGTATGCGCCCACGGAAGCGGCGAAGCTGGTGCCGACGTTTTGGGAGGTGCGGCGGATCATGCCCATGAAGGTGCCGTTGGTTTTTCGCGAGGAGATGGAGGTCGTGTCTGCGCCGTTTGAGCTGGAGCGCAGGAGGTCCGGTTGGGAGTCGCTTGAAGGGCTGAGACTTCGATCGCGCGCGGTGCCTGAGGATGAGGAGGGTCGGAGGGCGGAGGGCGAGGCGTCGCTTTCTTTGCGCTGGGGAGCGGGGGCGCCGAGCTTGAAGATGTGGATTGTGTCGGTGGCGGAGGAGACGCAGAGGAGGGAGGAGGTGGCGTTGAAGGACATGCTGAAGATGCGGGAGGGCATGGAGCCGCGGCGGAACTGGTAGAGTTTGCGGGCGGAGGGGATGGAGAAGACGCGGATGATGGTGCCTTTGTCGGAGGCGGTGGCGAGGAGGGTGCCGGTGTTGTTGAGGGTGATGCAGGAGAGCGGGGAGCGGTGGGCTTCGACGACGTTGATGGCTTCGAGCTTGAGGGCGTCGAAGAGGAGGACGGCGCCGCTGGTGGGGGGGATGTGGGATGTGCTGGGTGGGGCGTGGGATGGGGGGGCGAAGGAGGAGGGGGCGGCTTTTTGAGGGAGGGGGTAGGCGAGGTAGCAGTTCTCGGAGGAGGGGGAGAGGGCGCAGATGGCTGGTATAGATTAGCAAAGAGGCATGTTTTCTGTCAAGTAAGACCATACCGTTAGGGTTCGGCGATGTCTCGATGGTGTATAGGAGCTTCATGTTGCTTATGTCGTAAAGGTAGATTTGGTCCTCGAGGATGACGACGAGGCGCTTCCGGTTCAACCGTACGGCGAGTACGGTTGTGGGAAAAGTAAGCTCGCATATCGTAGACTGCCTCTTATAGTCCAGAACGGTCAGCACCTCCTAAGCATGAAATCCTCTCAGCAAGATCAGGACGAAGCCTGCCGTTCATGCATTATTGTCGCGCAAGGCAATAATGCATGAAGACAACGACGTACTTTCGTATTTGTAATTTGCAATCTTCGCGGCGACAAGATGAGGGCGACCAACGATGTAGAGAAGAGCATCTCCAGCAGGGCAATGTCACCTTGCTTCGTCTCGAAGCATTTCGAGAAGGGCTCAGTAGTGTATATGCGAAAGCCTTTTGAGGTACCTACATATCCACGTAAGTACAGATCATGAGGGAAGTCAGGTAATTCATAACACACCTACAGCCAAATGGCTGTGGTCCTGGTTGAACGTGACAAAGTTCATCGACATGGTCACCCGCTGGAAAGGATGGCCAGAAGTCTGGGTTGACCTCTATAAGGCAACTTATAGTCGGCAAGAGTCGTGTTTCTTCATCAGCAATGTGTGCGATAGTGTTCAATGAACTTGTTGAGTGTGTCATCTATATCGGTGAAGGAGCATGACTAGCAATTGCCATAACACGATGTTGGTGCCGAAGGATTTCACATGTTTCAGGACCCACAGGTAGCGACAGGCATCATCGGTAAAGTACAGGGAACAACCGTCTAGACAGATTGATCTCATCTAATCTTATCTGTTTACAAGGAAACGAACCACATGCCAAGCGTCGAGACAACCTCTTTTGAGAAAACCTCCCCGTCTGCTTGATATCTCCATGGCTTACAATATGGAGTCGTCCACTAGAACTTTGCCGAGGAGAGGGTCCAAAGCGAAGCAAGATGATTCAATCATGGCGGTATGTCTATCTTACTGCCGGTAAATCTCCGTGCTGAGAGGACTCTAGACCAATAACAGTAGTATTGTCTCTAAGAGGAGCGTCGAACGTCTCTACTATCCAGAACCCCATTTCTTTCGCTATTTTGTCAAGAAGCCCCAAAGAAGATCACCTCTGATCAATCGAGGATACTGGCTGCGGATGCACGCCGTCGAAACCGTAGTCCGGCGTTTCCTTGATGATTGCACTGACAAGCCGAAACTCGTCATCAACCTAGGCTGTGGGTAGTGAGTAAGACGCACCGTCACTATGTAGGGGGCTGCCAAAGATGTTGATTGCGCTAGTGATCCACTACCATTCCAATGGCTTTCCACGTCACCAGAACGCTGTGAGAACACAATGTTTGTGGACATCGATTACCCGGAGCTGTTAACGGAAAAGCTCAAGATTGTCTCAGAGACACCGCAACTCGCAGACTTGGTAGGGCCAAGTCAGGAAACAGGATCCTCGAAGTCGGTCCTGTATCGTACTCCATATTACATTGCCATCGGCTGTGACCTTGCAAACATTGAAGCCTTGGATCACGTTCTAGCGAAAGAGCTGGATGTCAAGAGCTCCATGATACTGTGCACTGCGGAAGTCTCTGTAACCTATATGCGCACAGAAGCCGCTGACTCCTTGATTGGATGGGCCGCTCAGTATAAGAATAGTATGTCAGAAATTATCTTCGCGTTGTGTATTGCCAGATATCTGCTGATTACTATCAGTCCGTTTTTGCTTGCTCGAACAGTATTTGCCAGATGGTGCATCTCATCCATTCGCCCAGAAGATGATTCAGCATTTCGACAACTTACACACACCTTTGAGGTCGATACACCAGTATCCTCAGCTGTCAGACCAGGAGAATCGCTTTTTGCAAGCTGGATGGCGTTCTGCGCATGCCATAAGCCTTTGGGAGCTGTGGAACAATCCCTCGTTCCTCACCGAAGAACAACGTCTACGCCTGAACGACGTTGAACCATTTGATGAATGGGAAGATATGGCCTTATTTGCCTCTCACTACTGTTTGCTCGAGGCTTCGAATGGGGTTCTTGCTCGAAGAGCAATGTCGAATGGCAACACTGCACATCGTAAATCCACGATCATCGACGACACGAATTGTTCCTCAACATGGTGTAAAAGCCCGATGAACTTTACCCCTTCCGCAACCGTCGGGAGCCCGCGAAATGTTCGTCGTCGTTTTGGCGCTGCATTGAGTTTATCTCCTGGAGTGATTGGTCACCATGGTGGCCTAGGGAGCCAGAGTCGCAACAACAGCACCGATGTGTATCGAAAAGAGAACGCGGGCCACCAGCGACAAGTTTTGCCCCCTGGCGCTATTGAAGCTCGCATGTGTCATACGATCACTTGTTTAAAGGACGGATCATCGCTCCTCGTAGGTGGCAGAAGCTCTCCTGATCATGCGCGGTCTGATTCCTGGCTTGGTCGGAATCAAACTTGGGAGAGGGTGGACGATCTACCCTTCCCTGTTTACAGGCATTGTGCATGCAGTGTCGTTCGCAGTGATGGAGAAGAGGCCGTGCTCATTTTCGGTGGAAGAACGAACAGCAGAGATGCCTTGAATCATTGGTTGCTGTGGCGTGATTCCACAGGCTGGATTCCAGTATCGGCGAGTGGCGATACGATGTCACCACGGTTCGGCGCAGCAATGGTTTCAACTTCTGAAAGTCAAGGGATTGTCCTTGGAGGTATGGCTGCAGATGGCACAATTTATCAAGAAATGTGGCTTTGGGAAGTCGCCGATGTTGATGCAAGTCCATCGATATCTTTAGTGAAGTGCATGAACTCCTTGAGTCCATCCAAGATCGGTCCAGCGCAAATTTACCGATTCGGAGCCTGTGTTGTACAGTCATCCATAGGCATTCTACTTGTTGGAGGCGTCGCCGATCGTGTGCTACCGAATAAATCTGCTTGCATCTGTCTACCCGGGACGTTCGATGACGGTCTACAATCCACAAAGCCTTTCGTCATCGAATGGAGTACATCTGTAAGAATCCAAGATCGTCCTTTGCTTGTGGGACACAGTATCCTCGAGCAGTGTGGTTCCGTCATTGCCGTTGGGGGCGGAGTCAATTGTTTCTCTTTTGGAACGTATTGGAACCAGTCCATCTGTACTCTGCACTCTTCTACCTATGAGAGGCCGCCCTGGGAGCTTGATAACCCAGCTTGCAACAAAGCCGGGGAAAATCCTACACAACAGCCAGAGACTTTATTGGGAAGTCATTTCAACCAGGTGTCAGTGGTCGATGCACTCAGAGCAGAGACAGTCAGAAGCACTCATGTAGCCACTGCCAAGGATTTTGACCGAATTGTCAACAATTCAAAGCCAGTCAAGATGGAAAATATGGAGCTTGGGGCATGTCTCACCGAGTGGTCATTTGATACTTTGAAGCAAAAGATTGGAAATAATCGGCTGGCACGTCTTCCTACCCGTCATAGCTCCTTGTTGTTGACTTCGCTCAGGTGGTAGTTCATGAGGCGAGTGAACAGCACATGAATTTCCAGACCAAAAACTTCAGGTACACTACGAAGCCGTTGGGTCAGTGTCTGGACGAGATCGCAAGCGGGTCAGCGCAATACCTACGGACTCTGTCGGCAGAGAAGCCAGCCGAGAAGCCAGCGGAATTTGCGTCCGACTTCCCCGAGCTTGCTGCAGACTTCATTCTTCCTCCACAGCTCCGGAGAGTGTCACAGAACGCTCACAGCTCGCCCCTGAGAATCTCAGGGGCTGTTAATATGTGGCTCCATTATGATGTGAGTCTACTGGCGAACCTCTTTTTTGGCTGAAAAGACATGCCGGCTCCGATGTGACAAATGGAATGGGGGTTTCTGGGTTGTCCGCAGGTCAACCTCAAAACAAATATGTTTGTTGCAGAATTGAGCGTGTCATGCTCTCGTTGAGATTCCGTGCAGGTGGTAGACTCGAGCTGATGGTTGACTGATTTAGGTCATGGCGAACGTTCTCTGTCAGATCAAGGGACGCAAACGGGTCATGCTATATCCGCCGTCGGACATCGTGCACCTTGAGGTACTTCCAGGTGAATCGAGTTCGAGCATGAATATCTTCGGAGCAGACCACGCGACCAATCCTTCACGTCCGGCTACGCATCCTCAAGAAGCCATCCTAGGACCGGGCGATGTTCTCTTCATCCCTCCTCTGTGGCTTCATGCATCGTCACCACTGGAAAACACGAGCATCTCGATCAATGTATTCTTCCGCAACCTCGAGGCCGGATATGCAGCCGGCAGAGATGTGTATGGGAATCGGGACGTACAAGCGTATGAGAAGGCAAGGAAGGACGTGGCGAGGATGGTGAAGAGCTTCGACCACCTGCCGGCGCCGATGAGTCGCTTCTACCTGGAGCGACTGGCCTCAGAGTTGAGAGAGAAGGCCGTGTCACTCGCGCCTTGACAAAGCCTTCTCCAACATTCGCGAACCAACAATTTCTTGCGCATCGTCAATCGCAAAATCAACAATGGCCATGGGAAGCGCATGGAAAGAGCCGATGGGATCGAAAGCGGCTAGCTTGATGCGATGGATGCAGCAACGCAAAGCTAAGCACGCACGCGCAGGCCCATAATGCCTGTTATCCTTCCCTTCCGCCCTCCCCCCAGGATACCCAAGGCTTAACCAAAAATCCGATCGATGACGGAACTGAACGCTCCCTTCTACTGCTCCTACCGAATGTTGCCGCCCGGCTCGTTGTGGAATTCCGAAACACTGGTATGGGTAAAGCATGTGGACAAGATTCTGTTGCCAGCACCCAAACCACGAGGGCCATCCGCCCTCGAGAGTCGAGGGTTCGGCGAGAGGACCCCAAGGATCTGCGAGGACGGGTGCGCTATCCCTCTCTGGGGGCTCTAGCGTGGACAGGGGTGGCCTGCGTTTCAAGATGCGGGGTCTGAGCTTCTCCGCGATTGTGATAAGTGAACTCGACTGGGGGGTGGGACTGGGGGGACTTTGTATGGGTCGAAAGACTCAGAAATCCTTCGCACTTCTCGCTCTGCCTCACTGCTCTCCGGCTCCTCCAATCCTGCCTTCTTGCTCCCAATTCTGCCTTCTTGCTCCCACCTGCCTACGGCCCCTTCTTGTACTGTCTTCAATTAACTCCTTATCCTCCCGAATCCTTTGCATCTGGCTCAGGATGTAATCCTCATCTTCTGGCGGATGTTGCTCCTGCGTCGACTCGGGCATCATCGACAAGAATTACCTAGCTATAGTATTGTTGTGTGTCCTCATGCAGCCTCACCGATTTGCATTGTTCAAGGCTGACCAGTAGACGCAGTAGCTTCAATCATCCGTACTCCAATACTGACAGATCCTGAAAGAAGCACGAAACGAAAACGCCCTCCAACGCGGCTTCAAGGACGACTGCTTCCGAGCAAGACTTTCCAAAGCCGCATAAGAAGTCGAGAAAGTCTCTCGGTCCTACAGAGGGCTTCCAATTAGCTAAGACAGGGCAGTCACGCTGCTGGCGTCGAATTTGTAGGGTGTTGAGCCATTGAGAAACCTTTGAGCACGATGGCTACAATGACTATTGAACAACTGCCCTTACGGCAGTCACCTACTCCCCCGCCTCAGACGCCTACCCCAACCATCGACACGTCCAAGCATGGCGCAGGTCCGATCCCGAACAAGCACATCCCCTACTGCTCGCCGGGTCCCGCTCCTGGTGCTCATCAACAAACCCCCGTCACACCGCCAGACACTCCACCTACTAAGCATTCCTTCCTCCAAACATTCTCTCCCCTTCATCCCGCAAACGCTCATCCTAGAATCAACAAGTCTCCGCCTGTATATTCGATCGACGCTTCGACACTTGCCAAGGCTCTCGATTACCAAGCCACGCAACAACTCCCCGATGCCAACCAGGTCTTCCCATGGCTACATGGTTTACACCCAAACAACCAAGTGCAGTTGACCTTCTTTATCGCTCGTCGCAAATCAGTCCGTGCGATCCCGAAATGTCTGCGGGGGCTTACAATTGTAAAAGTTGGCGAAGATACGACACAGTCCAAATTAAAGGGGGCTTTGACGGAAGAGGAGATCTTGTTGACGCAGGCCCAAGGTTCGCCAAATTTCCTCGAAGTCGACCCCAGAGATGGATTTTCGGTTCGCAACTTTCAAATCCAGGCGACGAAAATGGCCATGGTGTCGGATATAGTGCTTTATAAGGACAAGAATACTTCAGAGAAGCGACTTCGCGACCTCGCGAAGAAGTTCTCAAGTGCTCAGCGTGCTTATGAACAGAAGCGCACAGTGACGGAAGAAGATGTCCCTAGCTTCCATACCTTTATCCTCAACAACGACTTCAAAGAATTTGAAGAACATTATCCTGAAATTGTCTCCATCGACTCACGAGGCTGCTCCACAGATCAGGTGATGGATTTCTTCCAATGGGAGCGACAAGAAATGTGTAGCATGTCGAAAACGTCGGCGATCGCCCCGAACGTCTCGCTTGGTCCAACCCCTGATTCTTCGCTTTGCGGCTCGAGTACTGAACCGGGAGAATCTTATGACATACTGATTGAAGCCAGTGATCTTGCTACACCTCCGGACCTACCGACGTTGAAGCGCATTCAGGAGCTTAGCAGCTCTGCACCGCAGCATCTTGAGTTCCCATCATCAGGAAGCATTGTGCCCCCACCTCGTTCGAATTCCGAACCTGAGACCATCACTACGATGTGTGAATGGATTTATTCCATCTCTAGCGCGGACTCGACTCAAGACACTGAGCATGATGAGCATGACGCTGACGGCGACATCCAGATGAAGAACCTAGGGTGTCGACCGCGCAAGATGCTCATCCATTGCGCGGACGGGTACACTGAGACCACCCTGCTAGGGGTCGCCTACTACATGTACTCTGAAGGTGTCCCATTGCATGATGCTTGGCTCCAATTGCATTGCGAGAAACAACGAAACTTCTTTGCTTACCCCTCGGACGTGTCCCTTCTATCCTCCTTACAATGCCGCATCCTCGCTTCATCACCTCGATTCAGAGCTAGGACAATCAAAGCTGCGCTCAAAGAGCCCGCATGGCTGTCCCGCATGGACGGTAGCTTACCGAGCCGCATCCTTCCGTACATGTATCTTGGAAACCTGGGGCACGCGAATAACCCCGACCTTCTGAGATCAATAGGTATCGCTCAAGTGCTCAGTGTCGGCGAGCCCGTCAATTGGAGCAAGGCCCAATTAGAGAAATGGGGCAGCGAGAATTTGCTTCTCATCGATCGAGTGCAGGATAACGGCGTCGACCCGCTGCTGGATGAATTCGAGCGATGTCTGGACTTCATACGTAAGTGTCTCGAAAGCCGCGTCCCCCCTGGTTTGTACCGGCCTTTAACCGCTCATAGAGAAAGGCAAAGCCAAGGGCACAGCGACCCTCGTCCACTGCCGCGTTGGCGTCTCCCGCTCCGCAACCATCTGCATCGCCGAAGTCATGTCCTCTCTCCACCTCTCCTTCCCACGCGCATAGTAAGCTCTTTCCTTACCCCCATCCCCAGACCTTACCCGCCTTGCTCAGACAGACCCACTGCAGCTGCTACGTCCGCGCCCGCCGCCTCAACGTCATCATCCAGCCGCACCTCCGCTTCGCCTACGAGCTCCTCAAATGGGACGAAGTACTCCAGCAGCGACGCGGGGAGCCGCTACGGCGGGAGCTGGAATGGGCCACGATAGCGAGGGAGATTGCGGCGATGAATAGGCCTTACGCCAGATCATGAAGCTTATGGGAACGAGAAGGCATTTATCTGGGGGCAAGCAGGGCATGAGGTATGGGATGTATGATTACGACATCTACGACCGCAATACGGGGGCACGGCAAGGTTTCTATAAAAGAAGAATAGGGGGATATGGCTGGATAGGTAGTGTGGCTTTGTGGGTCTAGGTGGATTTGTCTTCGGGGAGGTTTTGCTACGAGCTACAGCCTACGGTTATCTTCGTATAATATCACATCTTCTTCCTCATGGATTTGTTCTTCCTCCTGCCCATCGCAGTTCCTTCTATCATACGATCTCATTCCTCCAACAAAAGCTCGTTCGACCCCCTCCTCCACCATCTCCATCCCATCCGCCACCCTCCTATCCCACTCCCATAATCTCCTGAATTTGCTCTCAACAGATCCGATTGCTCAAATAGCTATAGATCATCACAGAACCAACCTTCTCAGGCTCAATATTTCGAATGCCGCCTTCCCAAGCTCGAAGAAATCTGTAGGAGTAAAAGATAGCACCATCACCTCCAACTCATCAGCCCCAAGGATTTGCTCAAACCCTGAATTCAGAAACAGTTGCTTTTTCAATGAAGTAGAGCTTTACATTCGCTACCTAAGCACCGCTCCGCTGATTGACATGGTCGGACATACCCTGGATCGCAGTCAACGCCCTCAGTTAAGAGGGCGGACATTCACCGATCCAGGCAGTCGACGACCAATACAGCCCGTGCCTGCTAACAGATAATTAAAACATACGCTCGTAAAAACAAAACACAAAAGCCAGCCCATCTTCCCCAAACGCCAAATGTGCCGGGCAGCCGTAGCTGAAAAACCGGGCGGGTATTTCCGAATCGCATGCCCTGATCATAGAGGTGTCCCGCATGCCATGCCCGCCTGTGCCATCCATCCCTCGTAACAACAAGAAACAAAGTGTGTGTACAAGAAGCGAATCATGTGAGCAGTAAAGCACACCCCCTACTCAATCCTCCTTAAACACCACCTCCGAAGCCAGCCCCCCCCCAAACCCACAATTCATCAACTCCGCCACGATGCGCCTCCTCTGCACGGGGATATCCCCACAGCTATACGCCATCGGATCCACACCTAGCATAATCATCTTCGCCGTAGTCGACACAAACACGCCGCAGTCCGCGCCGTTATCCTGCGTCGGCCCCGCGCGGCCCACCGTCTTCCACTCCTCCTCCCTGTAAAGCCCCTTAAGTTCCTGCTTCAGCCACGCCTTGGCGTTGGCGATCTGCTTCGCGGAAGCGCCGCAGAGGCTGTCAAAGTACTCGATCGTGCGGTATTTCGGGCTGACTACTAGGAGGGTCCAGTGGTTGCTGTGCATATGGACAGGGATGAAGACGCGCTCGACGGCCAGCAGGGCCTCGTCGCCGATCTTGGCCTTCTTCGCCCAGCGCAGGATGCTCTGTGGGCCTTTCTCGCTGAGGTTCTTGTAGAAGAAGGTGTTGAAGGCGTGCATGGTGGGGGTTTCGCCGCGCTTGTGGCCTGAGGCTTTGAGGCCGTGCTCGACGACGATCTGCAGGTATGCAGTGACGATCTCGTCGTTGAGCCAGCCTGAGACATCGTCACCTGTGCCACGTTGAGGCAGGACTTTGCCGATATCGCGGCGGGTGATGTTGACGCCGACGAGGGATGAGGCGACGGTCTTTCCCATGTGCTCGGCGAGAGCCTGGTTGACCTTCGTTTCCCATTCTGCTGTTAGGGGCTCGATGACTGACCCAACGGGCATGCGACGAGCACCGCTCTTCTTTCGTAATTCTGCCTTCCGAGCCTTCTCCTCTGCCTCTTCCTTCTCCTTTAGCGCCTTCTCCGCAGCGATCCGAGCTTCCTTTTGAGCACGGAGGCGGTCGTCACTCTCTACTTTCGCAGCAGAACGAAGTGACTGTTTCCGGCCAGAAAGTTTGAGCGTTGAAAGTTGCTTGGCGACGCGGTCTGGCGTTGCAGGATTGACTGGACCAGCATTCTGGACTGGCAGCTGTGTGCTCAGAATTTGCTGAGCTGAAGGGTTACTTGGTACAGGCGCGTTGCTCTCGTTAAGAGGAGGTGAGCTAGCCCCGTGCACTGGTATACCTGCAGCCGGTGAGGAGGTGTGCAGGGATTGTACTGAAGGATCGACCTGATCGGACAGTAGATTGTTACCCTCTGCTTTCGGTTGAGAGGACCCCGCTGAAACAGGATCGCTGTCTTGTCCGGTCGAAGAAGAGCTGTCGCCGTGCACCGGAGCTCCTGTAGCTGATGACGATACAACGAAGGATGGGGTTGAGATGTCGGACAACAGGCTGCTGTCCTGCTCATGCAGTACAGAAGAGCCATTCGGTTCGTGGTTGCTGCTCTCCTTAGTAGAAGAAAAGCTATCCACATCTGCTGTGTTAGCCACAACAGACGGTGACTGGGATGATGATTGTACAGAAACATCATCTTGACCATGTTGTGGCGGAAGGTCCCCTGGTCCGGACAAAGCGCCGTTCTCGATCGAGGTACCGTTCTCTTTTGGTAGACAACCGTTATCTTGAAGCATTCCAGTTCCATCGGTCGATGATGGATTCAATGAAGATGGTATGCGCATGGGGCTGCCGTCTGCGGTAACCGCAAAGGTGGCGGTTTCTGGACGACGTACTCGACCGTTGGCAATCTGCTTGACAGCAGGCACCGAAGGTTTGGAGAGCGGAGGAGGATCAAATGTAACTGGGTTGGGTGCCTCAACGACGAATTGGTCCGATGGAGAAGGGGTCGTCTTACGCCTAGCAGCTAGTACATTATTGTCAGGTGTGACTGGTGCCGACTCCTGAGCTGGGCCCAAAGCAACAGCGGCTTGGACCTGAGCAGAAGAGTCTGATATTGGCGATGAAACAGCTAGTTCCTTTTGTTCGCTACCGTCAGCATCGGTGGTGGAGCCAGATGCATTAGCCGAGGGGCATGAAGGGTCCACGCCTTGCATGGAGCTTGCTATCTGTACTTGCTCCTGCATCGTCGGACTAGAATAAAGCTGCCCGCTGGCACTGCCATCATGAATAGAAAGACCGTCGTCCGACGGCGAAGAATGGAAGGAATCGTCAATCCTAGTGCCGGGGATGTACTTTCGGAACCGACTGACTGGCTGGCCAGTCTTGGGGTCACTATAGAACGTGACATGTTTCTTCAGCGATCTTGCTTTAAAGGCGTGAGGCGGCGTGAATGAAATCGGTGGCGACGATAGCGCTTGCGCCGGACTTCCCTTGTAAGACCATGCCGGCGAATCCCGAACCTCATTATTCAAGTAGGGAGGGATAGGAGATGCTTGTGAAACTGGAGTCTCTGGGAGATCGACATTGTTGGAAGCTGGCTGAGGTTGCAAGATGGACGTCAAGGAAGATCGCTGGGGCTTGCGACGCCTACGAATGGGTCGACGATATGGTAGAAATCTTCCAGGTCGGCAGGGATAACGACGAACCACCAGTGGATTGCCTTGCTGTTTGCGATATCTGTCGTGGCAACGCTGTATATCCAAGAGGGTCGGGTCAACCTCTCCTGCAGAGTTCAAGCACGTGGCGCTCGTCGGTGATATTTGGGTGGAGTTGCGAATCATTAAAGTCGTGTCCGATACTACAGGGATAGAACGCCCGCCAGAGCAACTGGACTCGTCGTTCGTTCCCTCGATGTCGGGTTGAGCAAGCCCAGCGGGGTAGGTGCTCTTGCTATCTGAGGCGTTGGCGGTCGCAGACTCAGTGACGTTGTCAACGCCTTCAGTGTAATTCAGCGTACCATGCGCAACGCAGGGATCATTTAGCTGAAGGTTTGTGATGGTGGGATCATCAGCCGTAGCACTGACAGGAGAGCTGTGTAGATTATCTGGCGAATCTGGGTTGTAGTAAGCTAGCGAGCAGGGAGTCTGGACTCCGTAACGGGGAAAATCAACCCAGGCACCCGGAACACGAGCGTCTTGGGTGGCAGACTCGATCGGTTGGAGAGCACCGGACATGTAATATCCAAGAGGATTCGCTAAAGCTCCTCTGGTGGCTTCCGTTGGAACGTAGATGTGAGTCTCGTCATGGCGTGTGCTGCAGTTGCGAACTTGTTGTCTGAACCTGAGCAAACGACGCTGGTCAGGAGAGAGGAGGATACGATCAGATGAGGTTGGAGGTCCGTAATGGCGTTTGTATTCAACACGGCGACGCTTGGTACCGTTGGCGGTGTGAGCGACAACTTGACATGTCTGAACTACACGTCGATTCTTCGTGAAGTAATATCGGCCAGCCTTGTATCCTGTGAAGCAATAGGTTCGTAGCGTCTGGCTGGATAAGATCATGGCTATACCGTAGCCGATGGTATCCATGGACTGACACAAATAGCGCCAGGCTTTTCCGTGCTCTCCGTAGCAGCTCTGGCGTGAAGCGAGCCATTGTTGGTATGAGTATTGTGACTCGGATGATGTGGTATTGTGATATGGGCTTGACGAGCTCGCATTTGCTTGCGTCGATATTTGTAGGTGGTTGCCGTACGGCTTGGTAAAGGCGGCCGATCGAGTGGTAGGAGATTTGATGTGAGGGGCACCTGAATCATATGGACTAGTGCTGGGGATACCTGAACGGCCTGTTTCGAGCAACCGATTCTCTGCGAAGTCCTGATGGTTTCGTCTATGAGAAGAGCGGGCGAAAGGTTCGCTCGACTGAAATAGAATCTTGGGCGGCGTGTCGTGCTTCCAATCCATCGGATCCGGTTCGGACGCCATTGCGCCTGCCGCAGCACCTGTACGGCGCGAAAGGTCGGGCAGGTGTGATGCAGCTGCTAAAATGGAGAGAATAAGAGCTTTCCTGTGAGTTGTAGTAAGCAAAATGTAGAACGCAGATGCAGTTGCAATGGCTGTGAGCGTGAGCAATTCCGAGTGCGGAAGGTGGATGGTGATGAAAGAAAGGAAGGAGGTAAACAAACGTCGTTGGGAGGGTACAGATACCCGTCCGAGGCCACGCCCTCATAATCACATGCGTCACCCGAACTCGAGCATGCTGGTGTGAATGTAGCCCAGCTACTGCGTCAACACTTCAAACGTTGTGGGCTTTCACCAACATCACAAGTGGACGAAATAGGTTTAGTCCTGATGCTGGGAGATTTCTGGATCGCTTCGGATACTCCCGAAGAGCCTCAAAAGCTTAAAAATACGTCATCGGCTCATCACCAATTCATGTTAATTCGGACGCCAAATTCCTACCTTGTGCTTTAGGAACGCTAAAATTGGTCTGGGCATGGTATCTGTAGTTCCCTACCACTATCTTAACTACTCTACTCTCACGCACGATTTCCGTGGCCTACTTTGCTGGACCGTGACGCATTGTGGGATCAATTGGCTAAGGCACTACAACAACCGCGCTGAACGTTTTCGCTTAGGTTTTCTACTCGCGAAGACAATCCGAATCGAATCAATTTGATAAGGAAGGCAAAGAGGAATGTGCAGATTCCGACACCTGCCAGGCTACGGTCGGCTTCATGTTCTCTCCAAGAAAATCTATCTTTTAAGGAACTCATCCTGCTTTTGATCCTGGTCTCATGTATTGTACATTCTTGGTGCGTGCCTCGTGAAATGGTAGAGCACCGATTCCCTCAGCGCACAAATCCTACATTCCAAAGACTCTTACAACCCTCAATCAATCATAGCTGTGGTTGTGATTCCGTCTTGCCAATCGGCTTAGTCGTAAAGGCCGCGAAATACTCGTTCAGGGCATCCACAGTTCCGCTTCCCTCGACCAGCGCCACCACACAACCGATATGCCCATCAGGCCTCACGACGATAACGCCACCCGTGTGTGCATCCAATCCCATTTTGGCATGAGCGGACGCCTTGGCTTCTGGCACCCTTGCGTCCCAACGGTCATCCGCATATACATGATGGTCATAACGAAGAAGGAGCTTGGGTAGTACCTCGGAAATTTCGAGCGCATCCCGCGGTGATGCAAATGTTACGCAGATAGTAAAGAGGTGAGAGTGAGGATTGTGACGTTCATGATCGGATACATCGCTAATGTCTTTCCTTCGAAAGGCCGAGTAGAAGCTCTTCTTGTTTTCAAGGTTGTCTGCGAAATCGAAGAGAGCGCGCCTAGTGATAGACGGTACTCCGGCAAAGAGGAAGATTCTGAATGAGCCATTGAGTGGAATCTCTTGCTCCAGTTGGACTTCATTTGCATCGACGATTCGAGTCACATTAGCAGTAGGCATGATTCGACCAGTCCGAAGCTTGGAGCCCTTTGGACTGAACAGGCCTGATCGAGCAGGATGACTTGGCGACCAATTGTAATTATTCGGTTCGTAGGCGATCCCATATCCTGTCGTGAACTCCGTACTGGCCTTGAAAACCTCCACAAATTCGTTCTTGGACGCGCCTTCCTCGCTATGTTGCGATGCTGCACCTACCTCGCTAGCAGAGGGCTGGCGCTGGGAGAACAGCTTGGCATATTTCGAGTCAAAGTTTAGGAGTTCTTCTGCAATGTGCTTGCGCTCTGACTCGTAAGTCGAGAGCACAGAACGTTTCGCGAAGCCTGCTTCCACATGATGGATCTTCCAAGCGAGATTTAAGGCATCATGAAAAGCCGTGTTCATGCCTTGACCTGCTTTTGGCTAATAATTATCAGGAGGAGCTCCTCAAGAAGGGAAGCGGTAACAGACACTATGCGTATGGCAACAGTCTCCACCCATGAAGATCCTCCCGTCTAAGGTGTACTTTTCCGCGATACCTTGCCCAATGGGATAGACGGAGTACCATTCCACACGATCCCATTCGATGTGGTAGGGCTTGAGTATCCTCTTCGCGGATGCTTGCACCTCACTCTGAGTCGCTCGCTTTCTAGGATCCCAGTCTCTGTCTATGGAGGACGCGACCTGAATGTAAAGTCGGACCATGTTGGCTTCTCTCGGAATGACCATGATGGAGCCGTGGTCTGAATGGATCGTGCATTTCAACTGAAGATGTCAGCGTCCTCGTTGACAAGAATTTACATCCTTCACCTTAATATCAGGGAAATTCGTTCTCACGACCCCATCCATGACGCCCCATACATGCGAGATTTGGTCTTTATGGTGTATCTGGATTCCCAGCCTGTCTCTTATGAAGCTCCTCGCGCCTTCAGCACTGAACAGATATTTGGCGCGCACGGTCTCCTTCTCGTTTGTTTCTACATGCTTCAATTCGACTTCGACTGGATGTATTGGGTCTTTGCCGTCGTTCTTAAACCCGGTGATTGTCCAAGGTCTTTGCACATCAACGCCGTTTTTGTTAAGGTCGTCAATGAACACTCTCTCGATCAGTCCTTGGTGTAGCAGCGTCGTAAATGGGTACCGTGCATCGATGAACTTTGGACAGGCAGCCCAATTGCCAGTCCTGTGTATACCCTTTCCAGCAGGTCTTGGATCCCAAAAGGCCACCTCGTAGACTTTGGCAGGCGCATGAGCCATGATGGCACGCTTTAGATCCATGTTACGCAGGAGATGGAGAGATCGTGGTTGGATGCCGTCCGCACGGCCAGTAATGGTTGGCACATCTCGATTGTCGATGAGCTTTATTTTGTAGCCCCAGCGCCCAAGGCACACAGCCAAGAGAAGGCCCACCGGTCCTGCGCCAATTATGGCGATATCGTATTCTTTACACGATGGCGACATGTTGATCAAGGTCGAGCTTTGCTAATCTGACTACAAAGGCCAGTGCTGTATAGAAAGTCTCCACATGCAAAGACACGACAAAAAGGGACTCAATCAAAAGATTCAGAGTTCGTAGTACAAAGAGAAGATGGTGAGGACGTAGAAAAGCTCAAAATGTGTTTGATTCGAGCAACTGGAGCTCCTTCACAGCGAGCTACAGCAGGATGGCGCCGACGGTCGTCCGGGACGTACCAGGTGGATGCCCGTGGTAAGCATCTCCCTGCGCGTTCATGAGGTGAGTCGGAAGTATATGAGCCATTCGTAATTCACTGCCGCGTGGCCAATGCTCGGAGATCTGTCATCTGCTGGGCGGGTGATGGCAGGAGGAGCCCCGGGACGCTTGGTCGGCAAAACAAGTTGGCTTCTCCTCAAACCTTCCGTCTACCCCGCAAGTCAGACATCTCAAGCATGCTTCTAGGCGCTCATCCTATCTCAGATAGACAGAAAGATTAACCTACAGCTGGTTGAAGGATCATAGGCGAAGTATCTCTCGATCTGATGGAATTACGCTCCTCATGGTTGATGGTTACACGTTGGTGTGGGTGTATGGGTACATGGTTCGTGGCCAGCTACTGCGAGGATTACATCGAATAGACAGTACCTATCTCTTACAATTCTTCTTTCACCCTCGGAATTATGTCTGACACACTCTCTCTATCTCCATTCTCGTTGTTCGAAATTGTATAATTTAGATTGGTTTCTCCAAATTGGCCCTCGGGCTGATGGGCAAGCCCGTCTACTTACCTTTTGTTGTCTGCTTCTTCTTCGACTTTGTCCCATCCTCTGTTCACACGATCTTTGCTCGTTAACCAAGAGTATGAATGGTCAAGCGCTCTTAGCAGGAAATATGCATCACGTGATGATTGCCCTTCACAAAAAACTTGGCAAGCTTGTTCGGACTGGGCCAAAGGAAGTAAGTGTTTTAGATTTATTCGCCATCGGAATAATCTATGGTCTAGACACGAAGTTTCGGAAGAGCAGTTGGTATAGGGTCTGGCCAAGCCATCGTAAGTTCGATCTTTTCGCCGAGTGTGACGAGCGGATCCATGGACAACAGCGTAGGCTTATCAGCAGGATTCACTCAATGTAATCTCTGTTCTCACTCGAGAAATACATCGATGACGCGGTACAGCACGTTGTTTCAAAGATCCAGAAAAGGTAGACCACAATGTCGACATAGGGCGCTTCGTCCAGCTTCCCATCTTTGATTAGTACACCACCCAGCTACCCAGAAACCTCTCAGCAGGTTCTCGTTATTGAAAAGGCTCAGACGTGATGAGAGAAATTGGCCTTTAAGAAAACTTAGACTTAAGGATGCCGCGAAGGTCGTAGCTTATTTGCGTTAATGGAAGGTTTAGCATCCCGTTAAGTGTATCTCAATTTCGCTGCTGACTTTCATCGGCACGAGTAACGTTAATCTGTCAATAGGCTGACATGACGAACGGAAGGCTTGGGCAGGTCCTAGCAATGTACTGAATTTGCAATTTCTAGACACCAATTCTGCACAATAGTTATCCTGGGCAATAGTTGTTCTTCACAATCAGTGCTCATCACCGTGGGCCGAGAATCCTCGCAGCCCGAAAGGTGGATACTTGCAGAATTCGGAAAGATGACCACCGGAATATTCTTAAAAGACTCTTCAAAGTATAGAAGGACAATACAAAGCAGAAGAATGATGCCAATTCTTCGTCGACGGCGACAACCAACATAGTCGCTAGCTCAGATACTGCTGTTGCCAGATCTATAGGGGCTGTTATTTGCTATCTGCTCAGGGACCCAGTGTATAAGCAGAAGCTTGTTGAAGAGGTAGACAGTCAGTGTCAAAAAGGGAAGCTTGCCGAGCCTATCAGCCTGGGACAGATCAAGGGAAAGCCCCATTTCCAGGCTTGTCTTTACGAAGGTCATCGCCCCAACCCTGCAGTGGGGATGAGCTTGCCAGTCCTAGGCTCCTAAGTTCCTTCAGAACGTAACTTCCACAGATCGTCGTCTGCGCCATTCAGTGGGTCATCCATCAAAATTAACAGGATATTGGAGAAGGTGACGCCGAATTCAGGCCTAGTCGATAGCTGGAAACAGAGACAAGCGAGAGGGGTGCATCTATCTCGTTTTTACGTGAGTCCATTGCTAAATGGTGACTTCGGAACAACACCCCTTCGCCTTTAAATCCGCCACGAGGGTATCTTGTGGGAAGAGTGCGCGTCCAGCACACATTCAGCGAACTAGCTGATTGCCAGTAGATCTTAGTTGGATGAAGACATCCAACGAATACCCGCCCTGTTTCTCTCTTTGGACGTTGAACTCACCGATCCCAAAGCCGAGAGTGGGAAGAGACGTGCGGGTAGGTCAGTCGGACAACATGAGCGGATATCTTCGTTGAACTCGTCCAGGTTCTTTGTCGAGTCAGAAGGGTTGCATGTAACTCTACGATCGCGGTCGCCAATTTAAAACAAGCAAGCTCTTGTGAGAAAACCGTGAAGATCTCTACCATAAAAGTCAGGATTCCACATGACATGCGCTGTAGCTCAGATTAGTGGTTGAAAAACTCACCCGCAGTGGCTCGAGGTTACAATGAATCTTACTTCGCTCACAATGGTCTTTAGGACTCTGCATACCCGAGCCTCGTCCGCAAAGGATGCTCTGGCCTACCGGTAGATTACCTCGGGCTGACATTTTGGGGTGTTGAAGGTAAACAGCCCTAAATCGTCAGCGGTTTGTGTACGCGCTACCACGACGGTATTGCAAACATATAACTTACTTCCCTATTGTCCTCTACTTTGCTTCAGACCTGATGAGAACCCCGATGAAGCTTTGCACAATAGCTTTTGACTTCATCAATCCCTATTGTTATACTCAGGAATGAATATTTGCTTGCCTATTGTCTCTCAATAATTATTGTTGTCGAAGACCGCCTGAACACATTATGGCTCATTATAAAAGATCGAAATCTTGTGATCTCGAGCGACCATTACCAGCGGCACCCTCAGATCATTCCTCACAAGCGCCATCGACTGGAAATACAATAAGCTCCTCCTTTGTGGATGCATTGAACAGCCGACTCACTGACTGCACCACCTGGTCTACTCCCTACGTGGATAAAGAGACATATCGAAGACTCACAAAGGATATCCTGCCAATTCCTACGCCTACGACACCCACGCTTTCCTTTCAGGAACGTGAGGCCTACAATTGTGTGGATCCCATCAAGTATAACCCTTCGGACTCAGGTAGATACAGCGACGAGATGTTTCTAGAGTATGTCAGCCGCCAATGCTCGATTGTACTCCATGTAGCTCTGTGCCTAGACACTAATCCATACAGAAGCTCTTCACTTCGGAATCTCAATCCTTTCCAGGACACCCAGCGCTACACCAGACTCGAAGACCTGTATGACCACAAAGATCAGGAGAGATTGGCCAACGCAGCACACAGCCTGTACCAAGAGACCGCACATAAATCTCATCGCAAGGCCGTAGGCATGTCGCACTCCTACTCCGACGGCAGCATGCATTCCCGTAGCGGGCAAGCAAACATGCCCAGCCCAAAAGTTGAAAATGCGGGCACCATTCAGGGCTTTCCATATATTCGCTTTGCTGACGAAAATGACCCGCCAATCTTCTCCTCTCCTCGTGGCCGCGCAGGCTCCAGGACCCCGTCTCCTGTGAAGCAATTGGAGGACATTAGAGAAGAAATCTCGGTTCCTCCGCAAACTCCGCCTAAGCGCTCTCGTTCGCCCGTGAAGCAGCTCTTTGGTGAGAAAGGATGGCTTGGGCGAAGCACAAGCATGAAAGAATTACCAAGTGAGGAATATCGTAAGACCGGGATCAAGATTTGGGGAGGGAAAATCAAGCAGAGAATGATTCAGAAGGTTTGTCTTTGAGATTATCGGTATCTTCACATCAACAGATTAACCGAAGCGTAGACGGAAGACCTGGCCAAGACGATACCAGCAGTTTTCAATGTCCACACCTCACCTTCGAAGCCCCCCAAGGAGCGTGAGACGACCAAGTTCCCTGTCTCTCTCAAGCCACCCGAGCAGTCAAAGCTCTACTCCGAGATGGAACTCATGATCTGCGCTACTGCAAATAAGTTCCTCATCAACGAAAAAGAGGCAGACCGTATGTCGGTCGACTCGGTCAAGAAGATTACAGAGTTTTGGGTTGCAAAAAACCGTCCCCAAGTCATAGAATTCCAGTTCGATCAAGGCACCCAGCGCGATCTGGTGGAGTCGAATGTTAAAACCTTTCGCTTCTATGGACCAAATGCGGAGGACCCAGTCTCAATGCATTCTATGCTTCTGTGTTGGAGAACTCTAGCCAAGGATATGAGCGTGAGGACCTTCTGCTCGCCAGACAGTGTCACCAAGAAGTACATGCACGATTGCTACAAGATCCTAGAGATGCTCGGCGCTCCAATGGTCACATTCCTGGCCTTTCAGGAGCTTCAAATTGATGCTCTGAGGAAGATCCACGAGCGGCAGATCCTGCGAAAGGAGCAAGAGAACAAGAAGTTCGGTATCACAATGCGCTGGGAACCTCCTGTTAATGCTACCCCAAAACAAAGTGGGGAGGGCTGGGAGAACCCTTTCGAATAGACTGCAATTGGCTGGGAGGCGAGCCTGATAACCCATTGCCCAGACTTGCCTCTCCACTCCAGTATATCTAACCTTCTCTCGGCGGAAAACATACATGCCAATTCTTGCATACCGCCCTGCGACTGCGACTTTCCCAAAGTCTTCCGCCTTGAGCGTCAGGATAGGTTCGCCTTCACGGAAAAAGACTTTCTTGCTGACAAGTTTCCGCACTGTGTCGTCCAGACGCACATGGCCCGTTCATAACGAGGTTCTTTCTCTTTATCTCTACACTGATATGGTCATTTTCAGCATCATTACTACGCGAGGAGGAAGCGGTCGAAATGGGCTTGCTGTGGTATGATCCGAGCACCGGCTGGCGTTAAGTGAATTCAATGATCGTTCATGCCTTATGTAGGCCTTGTATTCAGAGCCCATACCTCAGTACTTTACTTCTACTTTAGGTTTCAATCACGTGCTACATGCAAACAGTGCAAACCCTACGTCACCCCGCCTCAGGTAGAGTCGGTCCAGCTGCACCTCGTTCCTGTGATCCAACGCATGCCTGAGGGCAGCCGACCAGCGTCTTCACTCTTTCTAGACCACCTTAACGACTTCACGAATTTCCTTTTCTTCGTTGAACAAACCTTATCAAGTACTGAGAGCATGGCAGAATCATTAGATTTGCTCTCGTCCTCTGAGCAAGCCACCTCAATCACCTGCTGTGCAGGCTACCTAATCAGTATTCCATAACACGCTGCCTAGCAACGTTCCGTGTCCTCATCTTCTGTATGCATTCGAAAGATATTCGGCGTGCCGTCACACCTAGCCATGGCGTCCACGACTCATTCTTTTGGCCCTCATTGCAACATGCAGCCTGAGTCTAATACTTTTACACGGCGAGCCTCCGGAGTCTCTGATAGTGCTCCGAAGCTTAGGGCACATTTCTTCTACAGCTCCGCTCTGCCCATCGATGATCCCCTCACGCCAGTCCCACCTCCTTACAATGCTCCCACAGGTCCATCCAAGGTCCCTCCGAAACCATTCTCAGTGCACGACAATAATGATCTGGAGGAAGCTTGGCAGGCTATGAACAAGGAGCAAAACGCGGAAACGGACTTGTGGAAAGATGTTGTACGCACGAGCGAAGATCCGCTATCGCTCAGCTCAGACCGCCTCAAGGTACAAGGGGCACTCACCTCTCTTGGGCGGCCTACTCCAACCCCTGCGACGGTGGTAAATCTAGCCAAGGTTATACGGAGTACCCATGAAAGTCAATATGTCAAGCTAGAGAACGAACAGAGCTCTGAGCAGATTGAGCGAGCTGAAGGGAAGGACAAGCAAAGTCCTAGGTCTTCGGGCGTGGGCACTAACGCGGCGGAGACCTGCAACTATAAGTATGATAAGGCGGGTGATCCGCACTTGACATTGTGCGATAGTCCGGACCACATCCCCTTTGACTACGCAATGCCCGTAGGCTCCAATGAGATCGGCAACGAGGAGTTCGAGAGTGGAATGACGAAGAAACGACGCCGAAGCCCATTCCATCGACACGGCAAGGGCGAAAAGCCGAAAGCAGCCGATGTAGCAGTACCCACGAAGATCTCGACAACCCACAGCAAGAGGTCCTCGGAGATCTTGTTTGGAGGTAGTCCGTCAGAGCGTGACACGACTGGAACCCCGTTTCTACGCATACCAGACCGCCTCCGAAGAACCCGGTCTCGATCCTCTCGACGTGAAACATCGGCAGCGTACACAGATGGAGCGAACTCGCCACATGAAGAAGACATCGTCGAAGCATCTCAGCCGAACGATGCAGCAATTGCAGAATCTCAAGGAGATACCTCTTACCGTGACTTCGAGTCAACGCAAACAGCACGCAAACAGCGATCCTCGGCAATCTATGGAGATGAGATACCTCCCGTGCTGGTATCCGTTGGCGTCTCGAGGCTTCATATGGTTGAGATGCCCGCACTTACGGTACGTGGACGGAAATCCCTCGATTGTAACGACGACTAACGCAGCTTAGATGGGCCCTATCTATTGGGATCCTATCCATGATGTGTATGTGTAAAGGAGTAATATCCTGTTCACAATAGGCGTTAGGCTAAGTTTTCACCTGCAACTAGGTCGGCCGTCGTTCGAGGCACCTGGTTCTACAAAGATTCGATGCTTCCTGTCGAGCCCAACCTCGCCACCCAACTCGAAGAGGGTTACGAATACATTAAGCCTTGGACTTCGACTTACCAAGATGAGCTGAAAAGCTGCCTCGAAGTAGGTCCCGAAGCCGAGCTCAAGCTTACCCACCGCCTATGGCCTCCGGAGATTTCTTCAGATGACTCAAGCAGACCGACTACGAGCAAAAGCAGACAGTCAATCATCAAGACCGAGACCTCGAAGCTTGAGCCCGATGAGCAGGAGCGCAAATCTGCAATACTCATTGCCGCGAAACCGGAAAATCGTGCTGCTGGTGTTCTATCCAACCAGGCAGTGGATGCCGATGGTCAACCAGCCAGGCTGTTCGCAAAGTCTAGCGTCATCTATGCTGGTGCGCGAGACGCTCAGATACTGAAGCCTAGTCAAGTCCCTAGTGTCGCTCGTGGCCGGCGACCGCTAGCGTCAGTCAAGAAAGGGCGTCCGGTCGGAATACCTGTGGTTCGGGGTTTCGATTACAAGGCATGGGAGAAGCTGAACCCACCCTCAAAACGGCAACAGAACGCTGAAAGGGCTCGAGCAACTGCCAATACCAATCCCACAGCTACTGCTGATCGTAGGCTACCATGTGGTGGCTGCTTGTCAGAGGCCGAAAGACCTCGAGTCACTGACTTAATCTTGGTTATCCACGGCATCGGGCAGAAACTCTCCGAAAGAGTTGAGAGCTTTCACTTTACCCACGCCATCAACGCCTTCCGCAGAATGATGAACGTAGAGCTCGAGGCCGATGCGGTCAAACCATGGTTGCGTGGAGACCTTGGGAGTGTCATGGTCTTGCCTATCAATTGGCGGTCCACTTTACAGCTAGATGATGGAAGCCCAGATCCACAGCCTAATCGAAGGGACGAAACATCGTCCAAAAACCAATTCACGCTGAAAGACATTACTGCTGAGTCCCTTCCGGCAGTGCGCAACCTCATTAGCGACGTGATGCTCGATATCCCCTACTACCTCTCGCACCACAAGAGCAAGATGGTCGAAGCTGTCATAAGAGAGGCCAACCGGATCTACCGCCTTTGGGTCAAGAACAATCCAGGCTTCGAAGATTACGGAAACGTGCATATAATCGCGCACTCCCTCGGAACCGTCATGGCGTTAGACATCCTCAGCAACCAACCCACCAAGCTGGCTGCCCGAATCGACATCAATGCTTCTCCACGTAATGACATCTTCGAATTTGACACCAAAAACCTCTTCTTCTGCGGAAGCCCCGCCGGCTTCTTTCTCCTGCTCAATAAATCGCCCCTCCTCCCACGTAAAGGCCGTGAGAAGCCCGATTCCAATGACGACGACCTCAGCCGCGGCGTGGCTGGCGACGCCGGCACATACGGCTGTCTCGCTGTAGACAACCTCTACAACATCATGCACTACAACGACCCGATCGCCTACCGCCTCAACGCCTGCGTCGACGTCGACTACGCCGCCTCCCTCCAGCCCGCCTCCGTGCCCAGCGCCACCGCAACATGGCTGCAGTCCTTCGCCTCCGTCTTCCAAAAACCCGCCTCATCCCTCAACTCCACACCCACCATCCGTCCCTCGGCGATGAAGATGCCGTCAACCGTCGAGATGGAAACCCACAATTTCTCGAAGGAGGAGATCGCGGAGAAGCGGATGTATCTCCTGAACGACAACGGGCAGATTGACTACACGCTGCATAGCGGCGGCGGGCCGTTGGAGATCCAGTACTTGAATATGCTGAGTGCGCATTCGAGCTACTGGGTGCTGAGGGATTTCGTGAGGTTCTTGGTTGTGGAGATTGGGCGGAAGGAGGGGAGGGGGCAGACGGTGGGGGCGGTGAGGGCGGTTAAGAGGAAGAAGACTTGAGATATGGGGAGCGGAGGGAGGGTGAGCTCGAGAGACCTGACATTCTAAGCATTGAACGATTATGTCGAGGGCACGAACGAGGTTATGCGTCTATGAGTTTGCATTGGGCGGGGCGTCCAGGAGCGGCATTGCGTGGCGGCAGCATTGGGAGCGTTGGACTTTAGAACCTATACCCTAGAAGCATTGTTTACCGCGAGTTATAAAGTCATTTTCAGAGCACTCCTGTTACTGTTCCCATTCCGCGGGGAGTATTTAATAGTGCCATGTGTGCTACGGTGGGCTTTCGAGTGGCATTAAGGATTCAGAAAAGGCCCGGCTCTTGGTCATTTTCCCTTTCATGGATCTGAGAGATGAGTATGCTGGCTCGGTGGGCTGTCTTTATGACATTTCACGCTTTTAGCTAAAATATCTTACACTGAACCATAAGTTCATACATGATAGAAGATCGTTAAGATGAATAGGAGAGACGCCTTAGCCTCTAGAAGCGCATATTGAGAGGATCATTACGGTTAGATATCTCGTGCTTCGTCGAAAATCCCAACCTCAATATAGCTATAGCAGTATAACGTTCAAATGTAGAAGCCATCAACCAAAGGCATCATGGAAGAGCGACACAGCACAGAGGCAGCCTTAAGTTTACCCCTTTCCACCTTACGCGCTGCTCGTTCAATCACACTGCTGGCTCGACGAGACAGGGTCTCCGCAATAGCATCTAGATATAGAAACCGTCGATCAGAACTACGCCCACCAAAAAACACAGCCCAGAGCCATCTCCAGCTCCAATCCTTCTTACCATGCATTCCCCTCCGTGCGTCGACACCGACTGGTTCGACAAGTAGGATCTTTGAGACCTTGGGCGTCAGGTCCATTGCTAAGCCAGCCAGTGCTGTAGTCCATGGAGCTGTTGGGATTACGTAACGTTGGGTGGTACGAGGAGATGGCGGAAAGTCCACTGCGTTCTTCTGCGATGATCGGGCCAGACAGATAGGTCGACAAGGCTGCTAACTATGACGCGGATGAAGGCACCGGGGTCCGTAATGCGGAAGGTCGTTAGGGCTCCGGTATTTCGCGCCGGTGCGGCGCCTCAAGAGGGCAGGATTGGGGGTTTGCTTCGAAGGCGGCGTCGAGGGTTGGGCTGAGAAGCGCAATGGGGTTGGAGGTGGTATGGAAGCTGGCTGTGAGTCTGTGATCTCGAGGCGGGCTCGGGGGTCGGTGGGCTGGCTGCCTGGTGTCATGTTGCGCGGCGAGAGCTGGGAGGCGAAGAGCGAGGGGGGTTGGAGGTTGTGTTCTGCGGTTGGGGGCTGGTCGTTTTGGGAGGTTTGGTGGACTCGCTGGGGAATTGGCTGGGGTGGGGTAGAGCACCCGTCGCACTCAAGCATCTCGGAGTCTGCTTCGCTGGAGTCTTCTTCGCTTGACTTGTGATGTTCCGCTTGGGAAGATACGTGCGTCTGCTCGAGGGGATGGCTAGTAGGGGCCTGGAGCACGGAGGAGGGTGGATGGAGATATTCGAAGTAAGGGAAACTAGGGGCAGCGTTGTTGGTTTTTGAGTCATAGCCGCGTCCGTCTTGCCTTTTCAGAGAGCTGTCATTTCGTGATTCGGTCTGCGTAGAGGTAGGAAGTCCGGATTGGATTCTTTGAGTCACCGGCTCTTTGTAGGCTTCAACTTCCAACTTATCGTCTTCGGCTTGCAAGCCGTTCTCCTCGACTATGCCCATGGCATCCTGATTGTCGTCGACCAGCTCCTCTCGTGGATCTGGCTCTCCCGCCACTTTCGCGCCAAGTGCAGCTGCCTTGTCACAACTAAGCTGTGTAAACCGTCCATTCTGGCAGTTGGAGGCTTCCAGGTAGGATGACGGTACGTTCCTGCGAGGGACTTTATCCGTGGAGGAGTGGGTAGCCAAGTCCAGCAAGTTGCGAGCTGTGGCTGCGTTTTCACTGAACGGTGCAGTTCCCTCATTGCTGAACTTCTTCCTCATGAGTCGCGTTCTTCTAGTGGTCGGCGAATCGTCATCAAGATGCGTTAGCGCCAATACTTTCTTGACTTTAAGCTGTCCAACATATATCGGATCGGAACGCCTGTCCCGTTGTCTTGAGCGTTTCATGGGCAACTTCCGACTCATTGACTCTAAATGGAGGCCAGCGAACCCGCTCCCGGGAGTCCAATCGAGGGACCTCGTCTTTTGGGGGGTTGCTGGAGTCGTAGGGAATATGAAATCCTCCGAACAGATCCGCTCCGGAGCTGGCACTCTGAGCGAAGTTCTGATCTGTGACACCGATTTGGGCCTACGAGCCTTCTTTATGTTCGCCTTTTGCTGATTTGGAACCTGCGGGCTTGTCTGGGTCTCTGGAGGTTCGATCGTATCGCTTACATCAAGCTGGTCGAGGTAGGGTTTCTTCTATCATAGCGGATGAGCGATACTCTCTCGCAGGGCACCATGTTCTCGTGATTGGACGTAGAACGTACCTCAAAGTCGTCCTCAGAGACTGTTGGTGAGAGAATGGTTCTTGCAAGGGCTAAGCCCGACACCTGCAGTCGTCTCGGGCGCTTTCTCTTCCAGGGGAGGCTTTGATTCGCTATGAGATCACCATCTTCTGCAAGACCCGGTTCTGCTCCCTTCTCCCTCTTTCGTGCCAGACTTCTCGTGATCACATTATCTGGTTTCTCGCACGACGCCGGGTTGGCTTCATTGAGAGTGTGATCATCACCGTCACGTCCGGGTCTTGCGTTTCTCAGGGGTGGTGAACGTTGGGCTTTGCTGTAAACCTTCAAGACCTTAGGCGACCTGCTTCTGCGCCGATCTGGAGGTCTGGACACTTGCAGCTCGACGGCCTCGTTGGGTACCGGTGAGCAGTCGCCCTTTGTGTCTTCTTGTGGATCTGGATCTGGATCTGGAAGTGGAAGGGGTAGAAGTGGCAGAAAAGGGCCTCTGACTTCATGCTTCGAAGGTTCCGTACCTTTGATTGGCTCTGAATGTGACTTGGCATTTTTCGATTGACGGTACTTTTGGTACGTCAGTCGGGTAGTATCCTTTGCAAGGGATTTCAGAAAGTTTCTAAGGCGGAGGGGATTGTCTCGACCTTCACCTTGAGGAGATTTTGTCACTCTTAAGGGCGAAGACCGAGTTGCCAGCATTGCAGCTCTAAGTAAATGTATGTACTGAGTTTTCAAATGTCCTAGGAAGCAAGATCATAGAATCAATGGGTGAAATGATCATGTGCACATCAAGATAGGAAGGGAGATGAAGGCCTTTCAGGGCAGCCTTGGACACGCATGGCTTGGCGAAAAACCCACGCATTAGGAATTTTGGTACCGCGTGACGGGGTCTATGAGAGATGTACATCGAAGAAGATTAGGATACTCTAGACACACATCTAGAGCCACTGTATTACGGGAGTCTAACAGACCAGCGTTCCAGTCCATCTACCAAGTGCCGAACGTAGGATGGAAAAGCGCATCTCCTAGACATAGTTCCATCGAAAGCCATGCTCCATGGTGCTGCAGAAGTCTAGCATGCGGCCGCTGATGATCATAAAGACAAGAAGGTCTATTGGTCTACAGAAAGTAATCCGGTGTACGCCTCGATACCATAGGCTCTCCTGCCCGTGGGCATGGGTCAAACTGTAAACTACGCACCATGAGTATGGGGCGTATTCAAGATATGAGGACGAGCTTACAAGGTATATTTCAGATGCTCATCAATCTCCATGATTGCAGCTTGATTCCCACAACGATAACAGTAATTTGGCGCTGTAGAATACATTAACCATAATGCGGTGGTCAGACGAGCGGTGCACCTACCCGAGAATATAGTCACCACATTGCGATCCTGACTCCAATTGTATCCCTCCATGACCAGCTGGTGCGCCCTTGCGACAAGTGTAAGGCCATTGTTATGGTTGAATGCTTCCGAGATGTCTTGTCCGAAAGTATAGCCAGCTCCTCGTGGACTTATGCCCCATCCGCATCGGTCATCTGGATCACTCCAGAGTAAATCGCACATCGGTCCTTCGTGCGGAACTTCTTGTATCCTGTCCAATGCTCTGATATTATCTAGGGTGTCGATGCTGGGCGATAGGCCTCCATGGAGGCAGAAGATCTGGTTGTCGATCAGAGCAGTCAGGGGTAGGTAGTCGAAGAGATCGGTAAAGTATTTCCAGACATTGGCATTCCCATACTTGCGGAGGCACTCGTCGTAGAACCCGTAGACCTGTGTAATCTGACGTGACTCGTGGTTTCCTCGAAGGATCGTGATACGTTGTGGGTATCGAATCTTGAGAGCAACAAGAAGGGTGACGGTTTCCACGGAGTAATAGCCTCGATCAACGTAGTCGCCTGTCCACCAGAAAGGTTAGTAGCTTCAAGGCAAACAAGGGATCAGCTGCCGTACCCATGAAGAGGTAGTTTGTGTCCGGATTAGGACCCCCTATACGGAAGAGCTCCATCAGATCATGGAATTGGCCATGGATATCGCCGCAAACGGTGACAGGGCATTTCTATGGTACTTGTGAGCTCTGGCACGAGGAAAATTATTGAATCAGGCGCTCTCAATGACACTCACCACAGGCTGGACATTCGACTCATCCTGCAGTACTTCCCGGGCCTACTCACAGACTTTGATTAGCTTCTTCCTCTTCCCTGACACGCCATTCTATGATTCCTGGGTTTCATACCCTGTCGCACAATCTCTGGACATCATTCTCCGCCAACTGCTTGCAGTTCATAAGGCTCTCTATCCAGCCATCCAAGGTAGGAATTGATGCAGGTTCCGAGGCAGGCGAAAGTCGGGTCGGTTCTGGCAGCTTGCCCACGTCCACGTCCATTTTCGAGTCCATCCTAGAAAGCTTCGGAGCGCTGAGCTTTCAGGGTCGTGTGCCCAAGTTCAAGGTAAACAGCTAAGGCCGGATTCGCTCCTTTTTGAGATCGCGATGATTCGCAATAACGCAAGCAATGTCTATTCTTGGTTCCCGCTCATCTAATGTAATGCCGAAAAGTCTTTTGCAAAGTGAACGAAACTTGCGCCTTGAGTGAATTGGATGAATTAGAGCTTGGCGATTTAAAGCTTCGAGGAGCGAGGATGATGTATGTATGGAAACTTATCCTAGCGCCGTAATTTTCAAGATGCAGATGAAGGCTGTCTTTCGGCAGTCCTCTTTCTAAATACTGAACAATAATATCTCATACTTTGCTACATGATGGTGGTTTCTTCAAGGATTGCATGGCTAAGCATGTACATAGACTTTGCGACTCAGGCTGTGTAATAGGATTAAATTGTATGTAGTCGTTATGCCTTGACTGCCTGTTTACCTCTTGAGCTCTGGGTTTCTCCGTCCTCTATCACTCCGCCATTGCGATTTCTTAAGCGATTGAAGAGGACCACCGCTTAGTTTCATGAGCGAGCGTCTGTTTAGAGTCCAAAGTTGCATGAATCGATGTTCTCCCATTCAAGCCCCCGGCTAAAGTCTCTGCAAACCCATCTCTTCTAAAATGACCAAATCAATGCTGTTGCTAACCTGCTGGGACTGAAGACGCTATCACCGAGCTCCATCGCAGGACCCTTTCTATCGTTACTGCCCTGGAGGACGACTCGGTCTACCCATCTAGGTGGCCACCCACAATATAACTTTAACGCCACTTGACTGAACCATCACTTACTGCACCACTGTAATCCTACAAGCTAACCTCGACTCTGCCTTCGTTGCCCGGGGCGCCTCCGCTGCACCCTTGTGCAAGGTTTGGTAGCAGGTAAGTGATATCGTCCCACGGATGCCTATACAGGCCGGTCCTCAGACGCTTCTGGTCAAGGTAATGTGCGATCAATCCAATGCTTCGTCCGAGGACGAACAAACCGTTCAGGACGCCCATGTTGAGGTAGTCCTCAGCTTCCTCGGGGCTGAAGGCTCCGCAGTTGCGCATTAAGTCCACAAAGCAAACGGCAACGCATCCGTCGACGTTCAGAATGAGATTGTCTTTCTTGGATGTGGTCACAGTTTCGACGGCGATGGCGTAATCAAGCATCTTGCAGCTTGGGAATCTCTTGTGGACAAATTCTTTGACGAGCTCGACACGTAGATCGGGGTTGTTGCGGGACTTCACTTTGTGGCCGATTCCGGGAACTAGCATATGTTAGCCTCGATGACTTTATCCTCTTGGAATCTTTCAAAGACTTACTTAATTTGTTCTCCTTCCTCATAACGTCCACAAAATCGCGCGGGCTTAAGCCTTTATCAAAGGCTTTGGTAAACTCTTCTGCTGCTCCGTCTAAGGCACCACCGAATCGGGACCCGATGGTGAGCAGACCCGATACCAGAGCGCTGATGAGATCTTTTCCTGCTCGGGTTGTGATAATGGTGTTCATGGCGCCAGAGACGGCTGGACCGTGATCTGCGGTCAACATGAGGACCATTTCGAGAAAGCGGCTGGCATATTCTGGAAGGCGACGGCGGAACCAGAGCAATGACATAACACCACCAATGCCAATCTCCTCCTTGAAAACATCAGAGATAGGCATTCCAGCGTAGAGCAGCTCTTGTCCACGGTCATCGGAAATGGTAGAGATGAACGCTGCGGGTTTCCGAATGAGACCGAGTTCTTGCGCCCAGGAGTAATCGATTGGGATCTTAGGTGGAACAGGCTCGGGTTGGGGCTTGATTGTGCCTTTCTCGACTAGGTCTTGGTAGACCTTCGCTAAGAGCGCAGGCATTTCTTCAAAAGTATCGGGTACGTGGATACCGGCCTCCTTCATCTTCTTGTTTTTCATGGCCGCAGTTTCGAGCTGGGAGTTTGCAAAGGAACCGGCATGACCGAACTGGACTTCTGTCTTGAACATGCTAGCACACGTTCCGATCGCCCATGCGACGACTGGCTTTGTAATCGTGCCATTCTTAATGGCCTCGATTACTCGATACTCCTCAACTCCACCAACCTCTCCGAGGAGCAGTAAGAGCTTGCACTGAGGATCAGCTTGATATCGGAGCATGTGGTCAATGAATGTTGTTCCTGGGTAGCGGTCTCCACCGATAGCAACGCCTTCATAGACGCCGTCCGTGGTGTTGCAGATGATGTTGTTCAGTTCATTGGACATGCCCCCGGATTTTGAGACGTAACCAACAGATCCCTTGCGGTACAATTTCGACGCTACAATATTATCCATCATTCCTCCAGTGTTACCGATCTTGAAAGATCCAGGCTTGATACCTCCAACAGTTGCCGGGCCAATGATCGTTATGCCTCTCTTTTGCGCGACATGCAAGATTTCGCGCGCTCGTCGTTCAGGGACACCCTCGGCAATGATAGCGATGCACTTGACTTGTTCGTAGTTCATGAGCTCCATCGTAGAGCTATAGACGCTACGAGAAGAAGCGAAGTTGACAACAGTGTCTGCATCCGCGTGCTTCTCCATGGCTTTCTGCACATCCTGGTATACGGGCAGGAGGGTCTCGCTAGTTCCCCAGTACCTACAGCTGGGTTCAGTATGCTCCCACACGAACGACCATTTGGGGATATCCTACATCTTGCTGACGAATTGGCCTCCGAAAGTATAGATGATGCCTGCCACTGAAGGGGTCTTGCGCTTGCAGATGAAGTCGAAATCGAGCATGCCCTGCACAGCACGAGGTTGCAAGCCACTGTGCATGGCGTTAGCTTTTGCATAACAAGGACAAGTGTTGCCTAGGTCTTACTATACGAAACATCTCGTCTTCTCGTGGAACAGCATATGCTCAGGTCGGGGACTCAGGGATCGGCTAGGAGCTGTGAACCGCTGTATTCTGTCGTTGGCAGTGGGTGATTTGATGTCGTCGACACCATTTGCGGTGCCATTAACGCCATTGGTTCTGACGGGGACTTGTGTCGATGCCATGGCTTTGGCTTCACCGTTGGTCAGGCCGTTGGTGGTGCCGTTGGTAAGGGGTACTGCTGAAGGCATTATGATTAACAATACTGAAAATACGGAGTAGAGCACATGTGCTTGAGGCAAGGAAAACAATCAATGCCTTTGCTATGCAGCTTTCACATGGTCGGTAGAGCGTAAGACTTACTGATAGCTTGGAATAGCTTCGGGGACAGCTTATTCGGGACACTTACCGAAACTTGCAGCTCTGGTTGAAGAGCGATTCAAAGGTTCTTCCTTAAGAAAAACTTGGATAGTGGCTCGAACTCTGATAGTAGATTTGTGCCACAGGAACAAAGAGCGCTGCTATCAAAATTTTGCGTGAGGTTGGGGAGTGTTATCAGCGCCGGGTTTGAAACAACGGGATTCAGCAAATTTCTGGTGAGGAAGGCGGATCCCTGGAATTTCTCGAAGCTGGGGAAAGGCTATTCCGGATCCGGGTACTACAGGTTTAGCAGGCCGGTGTATTCTTCGGTCATGGCTTCCTTACCAAACTTGTGGAATTGCTCTAGAGGTCGATAGATATTGATTTTACACGCCAAGATGGCTCATGGAAGTCTTCCATCAACCAAACTTGGTGTCATGATCTAAAGTAAGTACATGTACAATTACTCGGGGTCCGATTCCAAGGATTTTGGAGCGCCAGCTGAACGGGATCCGAGCTGCTGTCAGCATCAACGGTTGGACCAAGGCTAAGACCGGGATCTGCAATTAGACTGCCTTCCCTCAGGGACGACCAGATTCAACAATTCGCGGAAAGCATCCACCCCAGCTCGCCGGCCCTACGCAAAAGTCTCCAGTATCAGAACACCGACGGCACACAACCGTCTTGTCAACAACACCGTCTTCACACTCCCAACCCCAAAGACACACACTCCACTCTATTAGCCCCATTTCGCAAGTTTGACTCTTTCCTTGATCTAAAACCCCCATCCCCATCCTCAGACCTGAAAGGAAGAAAAAGGGTGAGGGTCCGCAACCGCCCCTTCAAGCTCGGTGTTGGCGTCTGCGCTTCAGCATCTTTGTGTGAAAATCACAATACTGACATTTGCAAAGTTCAAGTAGTAAGCACACAATGGCCGCAAAGTCGATATTCGAGGCCGATGGCAAGGCCATTCTCAATTACCACCTCACACGAGCTCCTGTCATAAAACCCTCCCCCCTACCTCCGACGTCAATGCACAATCCACCTTCGAGGCTCGCCGCGCTGTACTTTCCTGAGGACGCTCCTGTCTCTGGCATTCTCGATCAAGCCGAAGCAACATACCCATGGCTCCATGCTGAAGGCGCAAAGTTCGTGGCGAAGCCAGACCAATTGATCAAGCGTCGTGGGAAAAGTGGGCTTCTTGCGCTGAACAAGACTTGGGCCGAGGCACGAGAATGGATTGAAGCTCGTGCTGGGAAACCTCAGCAAGTCGAGACCGTCCAAGGTGTTCTGAGACAATTCCTCGTCGAGCCGTTCATCCCACATCCGCAAAACACCGAATACTACATCAACATCAATTCTGTGCGAGATGTAAGTGAAACGAACTCTGTCGAAATGTTCTTTGTGACTAGCAGATCCTGGAAGATTGCTGGGTGAATGTCTACGGAAACGCTGATTGTTCGTCATAGGGTGACTGGATTCTCTTCACGGATGAGGGCGGTGTGGATGTTGGAGACGTCGATGCCAAAGCTGAAAAGATGCTCATTCCGGTGGATCTTGCGGAATACCCGTCGAACGACGAGATCGCAGCAACGCTGCTAAAGAAAGTCCCCAAAGGTGTCCATAACGTTCTCGTCGACTTCATCACCCGACTATATGCGGTCTATGTTGACTGCCAGTTTACCTACCTCGAAATCAATCCTCTTGTTGTCATCCCCAACGCGGCAGGCACATCAGCGGACGTACATTTCCTGGATCTTGCTGCTAAACTCGATCAAACCGCCGAATTCGAGTGTGGCGTAAAGTGGGCCGTGGCCCGTAGTCCCGCAGCTCTGGGAACCGCAGCGAAGATAGATTCAAAGGTTAGCATCGATGCTGGTCCACCCATGGAATTCCCCGCGCCCTTCGGACGCGAAATGACCAAAGAGGAGTCGTACATCGCTGAGCTAGATGCCAAGACCGGAGCTTCACTAAAACTTACCGTCCTGAATCCAAAGGGACGCATCTGGACATTGGTTGCCGGTGGTGGTGCCTCGGTTGTCTACGCCGATGCTATTGCGTCTTCTGGCTTTGCTGACGAGCTTGCCAACTACGGAGAGTACTCTGGTGCGCCTACAGAAACCCAGACTTACTACTACGCCCGCACCGTCTTGGATCTCATGCTTCGCGCGCCAATGCATCCTGACGGCAAGGTCCTCTTCATCGGAGGTGGCATTGCCAATTTCACAAACGTGGGTTCAATAAGCATGCTAAGAAACTTCGAAGCAAAGATGCTGATATTGCACTATAGGTTGCCTCCACATTCAAAGGCGTCATCCGCGCACTCCGGGAATTCGCCCCTACGTTGGTCGAGCACAAGACCCAGATCTGGGTCCGCCGTGCGGGGCCCAACTACCAAGAAGGCCTCAAGAACATCAAAGGCGTGGGCGAGGAATTGCATTTGAATATGCATGTGTACGGCCCGGATATGCATGTCAGCGGGATCGTGCCTTTGGCGTTGATGCCTGGGAAGCACAAGGGCGCCGTCAAGGAGTTTTCCGGTTGATTGTCTTCCAGGTGCATTGCAGCTCAGATTTAGATCCAGGGTTTTGGGCGCTGTATTCAGGCGCTTCGTTCGCTATTGGTCTGCGTGTTTTCGGTTTTCGCAATTAGAGAGTAGAGGTATCGATCAGAGGTCTTGATCAGTGGGCAAGCAGCGTCGGTTCTGGCTATTGTATTAGATGGAATAGCATAGACTATGTAGCATGAGCCCGAATATCCATCGAATCACCAAGGCCCCCGAGCAATGATTGCCACGCTAAGGTACACTTCATTTCAAGGCTAACCGCGTACACCACTCCATGCTCATCATACCATACAATCATCCATGCCATTCATCTTAAACGCTCGCCCATCCCAACTTCATATAATGTCCCCCCCAAACCCTCCACCGAACGGTCCTCCCATCCCCCCACCACCCCCTCTTCCCCCAGGAAACCTCCCCATCCCTCCCATTGGCGGCCCATCCCCCGGCCCCACAGGATCATACCTCGCCCCCGGCGGCGCCCTCCCGTCAGGACCCCACTCCCCACCTGCACCACCACCACCAAACATCGGATCATCAAACGTCGGATG